>TARA_B110000008_G_scaffold166149_1_pt1 | contig 32639 bp, 30 predicted proteins | sample TARA_B110000008 | Tara Oceans TARA_B110000008 (sample SAMEA4396496) | marine metagenome | biome: Westerlies Biome; feature: [DCM] deep chlorophyll maximum layer (ENVO:01000326); material: water (ENVO:00002006), including particulate matter (ENVO:01000060) such as... | depth 40 m
AATACAGATCTTGTTTTTGGTCCTGCTATTGCAAAAACACCCCATTGGTTTGTCACGTCATGTATTTCTATATACCCAAATTCAGCAGCTTTATCTTCTGCAGCTTTTCGCAAGTAGTCCGAGTCATACGCAGTCCAAGCTCCTGCAGAGACTAAATAATAATCATTTTCACCGTTTCTAACAATTGTATATTCTGTCCGTGTGGTACCAGAACCAGTTAGTGCATATGTAAGGTTTATTCGACCTACTTTTGGCAACTTATTACATGTAAACCAGTCTAAAAATTGTGTTGCTCCAGGTCCTTTAACAACATGTTTAGTAAAGGCAGTTGCATCAATTAAGCCTACTCCCTCACGAATTGCTTTTGCTTCATCAACCGCATATTTCCACCATTTTCCACGGCGAAAAGATCTACTGTCATGGTCAAAATTCTCATCAGCATCCAAAGGTCCATAATAGTTTGGCCTATCCCAGCCATTTACCCTACCAAATTGAGCACCTGCAGCTTTTTGGCGGTCATAAGCCGGAGATGTCCGTAATGCAGCACATGCAGGTCGTTCTTCATCAGGATGGTGCAATATATAAACATGCTCATAACATTCTTCATTTTTTCGAGCAGCATATTCTGTAGTCATCCATGATCCGTATCGCTTAGGATCTAACGATGCCATGTCAATTTCAGCTTCTCCATTAACCATCATTTGCGCCATATAGTTTCCAACACCACCTGCCGCAGTAATTCCAAAACTAAAGCCTTCAGCTAACCACATATTACGCAAACCTGGTGCTGGCCCAACTAAAGGGTTGCCATCGGGTGTGTAACATATTGGGCCGTTGAAATCATCTTTTAAGCCACTTTCTTCACATGAAGGCATGCGATGAATCATTGCCATATATTGATCTTCTATTCTTTCCAAATTCAATGGAAATAAATCAGCCCTAAAGCTATCAGGAACTCCATATTCAAATCTTGCAGGAGCATTTTTTTCATAAACACCTAATATCCAACCACCTCTTTCTTCACGAACGTATGATTGTGCATCAGCATCACGTATTACTGGATGTTCAGGATTACCATCAGCTCGCCATTTTTGTAACATTGGATCAACATCTGTAACTATAAACTGATGCTCAACAGGTATTGCCGGTATTTTAATTCCAAGAAGCTTTGCGGTTCTTTGTGCATGATTACCTGTAGCTGTTACTACATGTTCTGCGGTAATTATGATTTGTTCGTCAGATGGAATTAAATTTCCACCTTTTTCAATCATTTTAGTGCATGTAACTTTCCACTCATCACCATTCCATTGGTAACCATCTACCTGCCACTTTCTTTCAATAGAGACCCCCATCTGGCGTGCGCCTTTAGCCATCGCCATAGTTACATCTGCAGGATTAATATATCCATCAGTTGGATGATAAATAGCGCCTGCTAAATCATCAGTTCTAATTAGTGGCCATCGTTCTTTTATTTGATTAGGTGTGAGCTTTTGATATTCAATTCCTAGAGTTTCAGCAGTAGAGCCATATAACATATATTCATCCATACGCTCTTTAGTTTGAGCCATACGAAGATTCCCAACAACGGAAAAACCTGCATTTAATCCTGTTTCTGCTTCTAATGATTTATAAAATTCAACTGAGTAATCATGTAAGTGCGTAGTGGCATAACCCATATTAAACAAAGGTAATAGCCCAGCTGCATGCCATGTTGATCCAGAAGTTAATTCATCACGTTCAAGCAACATAACATCCTTCCAGCCATACTTTGCTAAATGGTAGGCTATGCCTGTTCCAACTGCGCCACCACCGACTACAAGAGCTTTTACGTGAGTTTTCATCTTCGAATCTCCAAATGAAAAAATAATATGTAGAATTGCAGAAAAATCAGCAATAGCAGTCAACGTGCCGACTGTTTTTTTCAAAAAACGACAATGTTTGTATTTGGCACTGGATTAGTACCAACATGCGCCCTAAATAAAGTAAATAATTAAGGAATTTTTTATGCAAACTTCAAATCCTCTTCTTTCCGATTGGGAAGATATGTTTCAAATCCCACCTTTTGATTTGATAAAAGATCATCATTTTGATGAAGCCTTTGAAGAAGCCTTTTCACAAATTGAATTGGCGATTAATAAAATATCTGATCAGTCTGATGCTCCAACTTTTCAAAATACAGTCGAAGAACTAGAACGTTCAGATGAATTGATGGAAAAAGTTGCAAGTATATTTGCAAATCTAGCAAGTTCTAATTCAAATCCAACACTTGAGGCCTTGCAACGCAAATTAGCTCCTAAATGGGCAAAAGTAGATTCCGATATTAAACTTAATAGTAAATTATTTTTTAGAATTGATACTCTATTCAAAAATAGAATGAATTTGAACTTATCAAAAGAGCAATTAAGAGTTTTGGAACTATATCATCTTTCATTTGTTCGATCAGGTGCAGAATTAAAAGGTTCTGAGCAACAAAAATTGAAAAAGATATTACAACGTTTAGCTGAGTTAGGTACGCTTTTTACACAAAATTTATTAAAAGATGAGCGTGAGTGGTCTATGAATGTGACCGAAAAAGATTTACTTGGATGCCCTCAATTCATTAAAGATGCCGCCAGTGAAGCTGCCAAAGAAAGAGGCAAAGATGGATATATAATTACACTTTCACGGAGCTTAATTGTTCCATTTTTGCAATTTTCACCCCGTAGAGATTTACGCCAAAAAGCATTTAGCGCGTGGGAACTTCGTGGCGCAAACCAAGGCAAGACAAATAATTTAGATATTGTCCAAGAAACCCTCATCCTACGTCAAGAACGTGCAAATCTACTTGGGTACAATTCTTTCTCAGACTTTAAGCTGGAAACTGAAATGGCAGGGAGTCCAGAAAAAGTTACTGAACTTTTAATGGCAGTTTGGGAGCCAGCAAAGCTAATGGCTAATAGAGATGCAAAAATATTAACTGAAATGATGAAGACTGATGGTTTTGATGAAAAGTTTTTACCTTCAGATTGGCGGTATTATTCAGAGAAGAGGCGAGTAGCTGAACATGACTTGAATGAAACTGAGCTCAAACCTTATTTTCAATTAAATCAAATGATTAAAGCTTCATTTCATTGTGCTAAAAAACTGTTTAATTTAGATTTTCGTCGAATAGATGCACCAATGTATCATCCTGATGTTATGGCTTGGGAAGTAACTCGGGAAAATAAACATATAGCCATATTCATTGGTGATTACTTTGCAAGGCCTTCAAAAAGATCGGGAGCATGGTGCTCTAGATTTCGAGGTCAGTCTTCAATGGATAAAGACCAACGCCCCATCACAGTAAATGTTTGTAATTTTGCAAAAGCTCCAGAAGGTCAACAATGCCTACTAAATTTTGATGATGCTCGCACTTTATTTCACGAATTTGGCCACGCGTTACATTCAATGTTATCTAATGTAAAATATGCATATATTTCTGGCACATCCGTTGCTAGAGATTTTGTTGAATTGCCTAGTCAGTTATATGAGCATTGGCTATCCGTACCTTCAGTATTAGAAAAATTTGCAATCCATGCTGAGACTAATGAGCCTATTCCAAAAGATTTATTAAAAAAATTGTTAGATGCAGAAAATTATGATCAAGGCTTTTCAACAGTTGAATATGTTTCAAGCGCATTGGTTGATTTAGCCTTTCACAACGAAATTCCAACAAAAGATCCGATGCAAAAACAAAGAGAAATTCTTGATCGTATAAAAATGCCTGCTGAAATAACTATGCGCCATGCGACACCACACTTTGCTCATATTTTCTCTGGCGATGGCTATTCTAGTGGTTATTATAGTTATATGTGGTCTGAAGTGATGGACGCGGACGCCTTTGAAGCTTTCAATGAAATAAATGACCCATTCGATTCTGAAATCGCTCATTCTTTAGAAAAGCATATCTATTCAGCTGGTGGTTCGTTACCCGCTGAAGAGTTATACATGAATTTCCGTGGTTCAATGCCTAAGGTAGAAGCATTACTCAAAGGACGTGGATTTTTAAAATCTTAGGGCAGAGATATATTTCAAATAAAATAGTAAAAGTTTTATATATCAGTTTCTCAATTCATTTTCAAAGACACCCCAGATATGTGACTTGGACACCCAACCTTTTTTCTTATTAACAAATACCTTGCACCAGCTAAGATTACATTCATCTAAATTACCAATAACACCTTTTTCAGCGAAGAAGACTATATCAGCTCCTTCATAGTTTCTTCGCTTAACTGGGCTTTTTGCTGATTTGAAGACTACGGTTCTTGTTCCAGATAATAATCTAAAATGCATCCAACCACCTTGACCATCAACATCCTGAACTCTTCTCCAATGCTCATATTCTCCAGTGATCATTAGGGGCGTATTGCGGTGTTTATATACCCAGTCAATTCTATGTAATTTTGAGGGTCCCCTCCTAACAAAACCTTCGTTTACTTTCATCGATACAAATCTTGGAATTGGTAGATTAGTTACTGGCCCTCTTTCGTTGGCTTTGATAGCAGACACCCATGATAATAATATTGTAATTGCAATAATTTTGCCTAATTTAAGCATCGTTAACCTTAATTTTACATTCTTATCAGAGTTTAATTTTTTTATCTTCCACAATGGCTTATAATTTGCCAGAATACAGACAAGAAATCCAGTAGGAGAATCTATCAAATGCCAAATTCTGGTTTCAAAGTTATTGTAACACGAAAGTTGCCTAATACAGTTCAATCAAGGCTTAAAGAATTATTTGATGTAGAATTTAGCCAAAATGATATTCCTCTAAGTCGAAATGAATTACTCGAGGCTATGAAACGTGCTCAAGTATTAGTTCCAACGCTCAATGATAATATTGATGCATCTTTATTAGCCGAAGCGGGTAATAAATTAAAATTATTAGCAAACTATGGCTCTGGAGTTGACCACATAGATGTTGAAGCTGCCCATAAACAGGGGATTTTAGTTTCAAATTCACCAACAATAAGCTCTTCTGATACGGCGGATATGACAATTGCTCTCATACTAGCTGTGATGAGACGCTTTAAGGAAGGCTCAAATGTAATGGAGTCTGGTGATTGGCAAGGATGGGCACCTTCTGCATTTTTAGGAACCAGGGTATCAGGAAAAACAATAGGTATCTTAGGCATGGGCCGTATTGGAACAGCATTGGCCGAAAGAGCAAGAGCTTTTGGCTTGAATGTTCATTATCACAATAGAAAAAAAGTCCATCCTGATACAGAAACTCGGCTCAATGCAAAGTACTTCAAAGATTTTCATGCAATGCTACCAGAGATTGATATTCTTGCCACATGTTGTCCACTAAGTGATGAAACACATCATATTTTAGATTCAAAAGCATTAAGTTTAATGAAGCCAACAGCCGTAGTTGTAAATACAGCTCGGGGAGCTTTAATAGAAGAAACAGCTTTAGAGACTGCTCTCTTAAATGGAAGATTAGCTGCAGCTGGATTAGATGTTCTGGCTACAGGAAAAAATGTAAATAAAACACTTTGTGAATTACCTAATGTAATGTTGCTACCTCATATGGGATCAGCAACACAGGAAGCTCGTCACGAAATGGGAGAAACAGTAATATTAAATATAAAAATGCACCAAGATGGTCATCGGCCTCCTAATATGTGCATCCCAAAATTTTAAACTTTTTGCAGTAATTCACCGTTTATAATGTTACCATCTTTGATGATTTCACAAAGCACACCTCTTAAACGGAATTTAATATTTTCATCTTGCCTAACCCAGTCAAGAGCATCAGATCCATATCGCACTTTCCATTTTACACATGCATTGTTCCAATGATCGCTCACCCGTAAAAGTGCGGATCCAGCTTGGATCACCGATCCTATTGGCAGATTATCATGGGATAAATCCATATCCACGATAAACGTATCCCCTGGGTGTATTTCATCATCGCCAGGGACATATACTAAATCTAAAACTCTTTTTTGCAAAATACTAACTTGAATTCGGGGATCACCAGAACCATCCGTTCTCTTTAACCAAGGAGTATGAGACCATCTGCAGCCTTGAACACCACCATTCACACTCACAGTTAGCTTATCAACAAAATTTCGCTCCCCAAATTCTGGGCGGTAACAAAGTTGTTCAATTTGGGCATCATTTTTAGGAGCAGACAAAATTGATGGAATTGCATTATCTAATTTTTTTCGATTAGGCTTCATGGTGTACCTTACATATTTCACAATCAGGATTTTTTGATATATTTATTTTATTGAATTCACTATTTAGAGCGTCAAAGATTAATAACTTATCATTAAGGTTTTCACCCACTCCAGTTATCTTTTTTATAGCTTCAGAGGCCATTACTGATCCAATAATTCCAGGTAGTGCCCCCATAACGCCTCCTTCAGCACAATTCGGAGCTAAACCATCAGCAGGTTGGACTGGAAAAATACAAGAATAACACGCTGAATTTTTTGTTTCATTAAACAAACTAACTTGCCCTTCCCATTGACTAATAGCTCCTGAGATTAATGGTTTTTTTAACTTTACACATGCCAAGTTAGCGATTTGTCTGGTTAAAAAGTTATCACACCCATCAATTATCAAATCGTACTCAATAAACAACACTTCCGCTTCAGCTTCAGTTAGCCGTCTATTAAATGGTAATATTTCTATAAAAGGGTTTAATTTTTTAATTTTGTCTTTTACAGCAAACACCTTGGGGTAATCTAAATGGTCTTCATCAAATAGCACTTGTCTTTGTAAATTTGATAGGCTTACTAAATCATCATCAATAACTCCAATAGTACCTACACCAGCAGCTGACAAATATGATAAAACTGGTGACCCAAGTCCACCTGCACCAATAACTAAAACTTTTGCTTTACGTAACTTAGACTGCCCTTGACCACCAATTTCTCTCAACATGATGTGTCGGGAATATCTATCTAATTCAGTTTCTGACATTCTTGCGCTTGAGATTTCTTCAGTTGGTGTCGCAAGTTTAATTCTACTTTTAGCAGACATCCGTCGTAGCATCCTGATATACAAAAAAATTGCACAGATTAAGCCAACTAAGAACGCTCCTTGTGGTGTTATAATTTGACTAAACGTAACATCCATCATTTAATACCAGTTGATCCAAATCCATTCACATCTCGTGATGATACATCAAGATCCGTCACTTGTTTCCAAACTGCCTGTACTATTGGTGCAAAAATAATTTGTGCAATCCTATCACCATGATTGATATGAAAATCATCTATACCATGGTTGATTAATACTACTCCAAGCTGTCCACGATAATCTGCATCAATTGTTCCTGGCGAATTTAAAACACTTACCCCATATTTTAGTGCTAATCCTGAACGAGGCCTAATTTGTGCTTCATAGCCAATGGGTATAGATATTGCTAATCCTGTAGGAATAAGTAGCCATTTTTTAGCTTGTATAGCCATTCCATTTTCACGGTTATCTACATTAAAATTGGCTCTTAAATCCATTCCAGCAGATTGAGATGTTTCATATACAGGAAGTGAAATGTTCTGATCAGCAAATTGAACATAAGTTATCTTTATGTCTAAATTTTTCATTTACTATAATCCACTATTTTTTGGCCTAATTTTTTAGCAACTGCTGTTTTTGACATTCGTGGCCATTCTTGTATTTCATCAGCAGAAATTAATGTTATGTGGTTTTCCTTACCACCCATTATGCCTGTACCTGGAGAAACATCATTTAAAAGAATCCAGTCACACCCTTTACGTATTCTTTTTTCAGTTGCATTCTCGATCAAATTGTTTGTTTCCGCAGCAAACCCAATAACTAATTTGGGACGGTTCGTTTTCATTTTAGAGATAGTTTTTAAGATATCAGGATTTTCAATAAAATTGATTTTCAGAACATCTTTTGATTGGTTTTTTTTAATTTTATTAGTATTTTTTTTCTCCACACGCCAATCAGAAACTGCTGCAGAAAAAATAGCTATATCACACGGCATGTTTGCTTCAACAGCGTCCAACATTTCGATAGCAGTTTCAACTTTGATGATTTCACAGCTTTCAGGAAATTTATAACTGGAGGGGCCAGTTATAAATGTAACCTTTGCACCTAAAGAAGTTAATGCATTAGCTATCTCACTGCCTTGGTTCCCAGATGATCTATTTGCAATATAACGCACTGGATCAATTGGTTCATGCGTAGGACCGGATGTAATTACAATATGTTTACCCTTGAGAGGCCCATTGAATAATATATCAGATGCGGCTTTGACAATTGTCTCAGGCTCTGACATTCGTCCAAATCCAAACTCACCGCATGCCATATCCCCTTCATCAGGGCCACTAAAGTGAACACCATTTTTAATTAAAGTTTTACAGTTATTTTGTGTTGCTGGGTGCTCCCACATACGTACGTTCATTGCCGGAGCAATAAGTACAGGCGTATCTGTTGCAAGTAAAAGTGTAGAAGGCAAATCAGTTGCCAAACCAAACGCCATTTTTGCCATTAAATTAGCCGTTGCTGGTGCAACTATAATCAAATCAGAAGATCTTGAGAGCTCAATATGCCCCATCTCAGCTTCATCATTTAAATCAAACAAATCACTGTATACTTTATTTTTGGACAGAGCGGAAACCGACAGTGGGGTAACAAATTTAGCTGCGCTTTTGGTCATGACTGGCAAAACCTCGGCGCCTTTTTTTTGTAGTTCTCTGATTAACTGAAGTGATTTATAGGCAGCGATGCCGCCACCTATAATTAATAATATTCTTCTTCCGTTAAGCATTTTAGATCACCAATTGTTCAGTGATAATCTGTTTAATCCTGAACTGGCCTACTGGCAAGTCAAGTTATGCTAATTCAATATGCCTTGCAGCGTGATGGCCATCTGATCCCATGCGTTTCTTTAGCTTCTCTAAAGCTGCATTTTCTATCTGTCTAATGCGCTCTTTTGATAACTTTAATTCAACACCAATACTTTCAAGTGTTCTGGGTGAATCAATCATTTTGCGTTGAATAACAATATACTTTTCACGTTCATTTAATACTTCCATGGACTGACCGATCCATATTTTTAGTTTTTTCTCATCAAAACTCTGTTCTACAATCTCAGCTCCACCTGGTGCTTCATCTGCTAAGGTTTCAATCCATTCACGTCCTTCATCATCATTTGATTGAATAGCATTCAATGACATGTCACCACCAGACATACGTCCATTCATCATCATCACATCTCGCATAGGAACACCAAGTTCAGTACTAACTTGCTCTAATATTTGAGCTGGGGTAACTGTTTGGTTGTTTTGTACGGCATCGCGCTCTAATTGAGCTTTTACCCTTTTTATATTAAAGAAAAGTGATTTTTGATTTGTTGTACTACCTGTTCGTACCATCGAATAGTTCCGCATCACGAAATCTTGAATTGATGCTTTCACCCACCATTGAGCATAAGTTGAAAAACGCACACCCTTGTCTGGATCAAATTTATCTGCAGCCTTCATTAGCCCCATGCCTGCTTCTTGTATTAAATCTTGCTGTGACACACCGTATCTTCGAAATTTCGAAGCCATGGATATAGCTAGACGCATGTAAGCATTTATTAGTCTATGTAATGCGTCTTCATCTTTGTGATCACGCCATGCTATTGCGAGTTTGTATTCTGTATCAACGTCTAACATTTCTGCTTTCATTGCAGTTTTTTGCAAACGTTTTTCATAGGATGTATCAAGTGTCATTGTTTTATTTTTCTTTATCTAATGTTTCGGTTTGTATAATTGTTACGTGAGAAATAGATAATTGGATCACTTTGAGGAAAATCGTGTCAAAAAAATTCCCTAAACTATCTTTGATTCTTGGAGGAGCTAACTCTGGGAAATCCGCTTTTGCTGAAAAATTAGTATGTTCTACAGGAATGTATAAGAATTATATAGCAACTGCTCAGGCATTTGATGATGAGATGCAAAATAAGATCAACAAGCATCAAAAAGATCGTGGAAATGATTGGAATACAATTGAATCACCACTAGAAATACTTCCACTACCCGAGAAAGGTATAATTTTAATTGATTGCCTAACTTTATGGCTAAGTAATAATTTATTAACTAACAAAGACATAAATACTGAAAGTTTCATTAATGCATGCCATGATGCAAATCACGTTGTCTGCGTCTCTAATGAAACAGGTCTTGGTGTTGTTCCCGATAATTATTTAGCCCGAAAATTCAGAACCGCTCAAGGACAGTTAAATCAAAAAGTAGCAGCACAATCAGATCTTGTTGTGCAAGTTATTGCTGGCATACCGTTAGTTTTAAAGGGTAAATTACCTGAGAATTTCTCATGACAAATTGGTACTGGATAAGACATGGGCCAACTCATTTGAAAAGCTTGGTTGGATGGTCTGATGTAGATGTAGATTTGTCAAATATTAACAAACTTAAAAAATTAGATGATTATTTGCCAAATGATAGTTTAATAATATCATCTGACTTAAAGCGCACAATAAAAACGGCAACAGAAATTCAAAACATGCGTGAACGTTTACCAAACAATAAGAACTTACGTGAATTTAACTTTGGGGAATGGGAACTTAAAAAATCATCTGAAATAGCAGCAAAATACCCTAAGTTATCAAAAGATTATTGGACTAGCCCTGGTGATATAGCGCCACCAAATGGAGAAAGTTGGAATCAAGCTGCAAAAAGAATAAATGCAGAAGTTGATAATATAAATGAGAAATATAAAGGCAAAAACATAATTGCTGTTGGTCATTTTGGTGTTATTTTAACACAGTTACAACGTGCTGCAAAAATACAACCTCAAAGTGCAATTAGCTTCCAAATTGATAATCTCAGTATAACACATTTAGAACATCTTGGAGACAAAAATTGGAGAATATTAAGTGTTAACAATATAGTTTAAAATTTAGATTCTATTGAAAGCCAAATTTTTTCTGCAACATTAATTTCATTAAATCGTTCTAGTTCTTGGATGCCCGTTGGTGATGTAACATTTATTTCGGTGAGGAAGCCGCCAATAACATCAATTCCAACAAATATTTGACCTTTTTTTCTTAACAGAGGTCCAATTTTTTCACATATTTCTAAATCGCGTTCATCTAGCTCAACTTTTTCAGGCCTTCCTCCTACATGCATATTTGACCGTGTTTCTCCTTTTGCAGGTACGCGGTTGATAGCTCCTACAGGTTCACCATCAACTAGTATAATACGTTTATCTCCCTTAGAAACCGCAGCTAAAAACTTTTGAGCAATTAAAGGTTCCGTATTTATAGAGCTGAAAAGTTCATGGAGTGAATTTAAATTTCTATCATTTTCATCTAATCGAAAAACACCAGCACCACCATTTCCGTATAATGGCTTCAATATAATGTCTTTATATTTATTCTTGAATGTCTTTAGAATTTCTATGTCTCGGGCGATTGTCGTTGGGGGTGTTAAATCTGGAAAATTTAATACTAATAATTTTTCAGGATAATTACGCACCCATTTTGGGTCATTAACCACTAGGGTATCGGGATGAACCATTTCGAGCAAATGAGTATTTGTTATGTATCCCATATCAAACGGAGGATCTTGACGAAGCCATACCACATCAAAATTTTTAAGATTTACCTTTGTAAATTCACCCTTAGTAAAATGCTTACCTTTAACTCGATCTACGCTAATAGGCCAACCATGAGCGGTGATTTCACCTTCTTCAAAAGCAAGTTGTTCAGGATTATAATAGTAGAGTTCATGCCCTCGCAATTGCGCTTCTTCCATTATTCGAAAGGTACTATCAGCATTAATATCAACCAATTCTATTGGATCCATCTGAATAGCAATTCTTAGGTGCATGGCATTCTCCAAAAAGTAAACATTTTAACTAAATGAAGCATAGACAAAAATGATGCAAGCTTTCTTGTTTGAATTTATAGTCCTAAAATTCTGTAATTATCAATTAGATTTATTAAGTTCTGTTTTTATTTTTAAAGCTATTTCGTAGGTTCGTTTTTTTGATACACCAAATTGCTCAGATATCTGCGAAGCAGCGTCTTTTATGCGATACTCTTGTAATGCAATTTTCAATGCAGAACTTATATCATCATCACTTATTTCTTTTTTTGATGGAGGACCCATAACAATTACAACTTCACCTTTGAAGGTGTTGCGTGACTCAATTTCATTAATTACCTCATCTGCATTCCCCCTTATTACCTCTTCAAATTTCTTTGTCATTTCCCTGCATACTGATATCGATCTACCATTTCCAAAAATTTTTGAAATATCCCTTAATGTTGAAAGTGTTCTTTTAGGAGATTCGTAATATACTAGAGTTGCATCTAGATCTTGTATTTTTTCTAAATTCTTCAATTTTTGTGAAGACTTTGAACCTAAAAAACCACCAAAGAAAAAATTATCTGTTGGCAATCCCGCCAAACATAATGCCGTTAATACTGCGCTAGCGCCTGGAGCAGCATGAAGCCGAATATTATTTTGAATGGCAATTTTTGCAAGCGAAAAACCCGGGTCAGCTATAAGTGGAGTTCCCGCATCTGAGGCATAGGCCACAGCTTTACCCTCAGTCAGAAGTGCAATTATTTTAGGCCTTTGCGCTTCACCATTGTGATCATGATAAGAAAGAACTTTTCTTCCATTGAGATTAATTCCATGTATATCCATCAATTTTCGAAGCACTCTAGTGTCTTCCGCAACTAAAATGTCAGCATCACGTAGGATATTTAAAGCACGAATTGTAATATCATTTGCTGTGCCAATAGGTGTAGCTAATATATGTAGTCCCGAATCAAGTTTCTTAACTATCATGAGATTTTTCTTTCATTGTTATTGCCCACCCGTTGTAATCTAATAGCCTTTAGAATATCTTTTGACTATTGCTAACCTAAGTTACCACTTGTTTTAACAGGAAGTAAGAATGATTAAAAAAAATTCAATGTTAGAGCTTACCCGTGTTGTTATAATTTGCATTTTAACTTTAACAGTTACAGCTTGTCAGGATTTAAGTGTTCAGAAAGCCAATGATGGCCCAATTGTAAATCCCTCAGCAACTATCAAAGTAGCCTTACTTGTTCCATCCGGGTCATCTGATGATAATCAGGAAGATCTAGCACAAAATCTTATTCGTGCAGCAAGAATGGCAATTAGTGATCATCCAAAAGCAAAAATTGAGCTGTTAATATTTGGAACCTCTGGAGATCCAGTTAAAGCGGAAGCTGCCGCAAAAAAAGCTATTTCACAAAACGTCAAACTCATAATAGGTCCATTATTCGCAGAATCTGCTAAATCTGTTGGGAAAATTGCTGCTGCTAGTAATATAAACGTTTTAAGTTTTTCAAATACGTCTAGCATTGCAGGAAATAATGTTTTTATTCTAGGAAATTCATTCCAAAATACTGCAGACCGATTATTAGATTTTGCATCCCAAAAAGGTTACAATAAAGTATCAGTTGTTTCTCCTGATACTACGGCAGGAAGTATTGCAGCTAACGCAGTTAAATTGTCAGCAAAATCAAATGATTTAAATTTAGTAGGTTCATATAATTATCCATTTTCAGCAGATGGTATTGCAAATAATGCACGCAAAATAACAAGAAAAATAAGAAGATCTGGCTCTGATGCGGTAGTGTTAACTGCAGATAGTGCATCAGGTTTACCTCTCTTAGCAGAATTTTTATTAGCTAAAGGTTTGCCAATAAAAGATATAAAAGTATTGGGTTTATCTAGGTGGGATATCCCACAAACAACACTTAATACTCCCGGACTTAGAAATGGTTGGTTCACGGTACCTGACGGGGCAGCAATAAACAGTTTCAATAAACGTTATAAAAAAGTTTATGGAAATCCTCCACATCCATTAGCAGGATTTGCTTATGATGGAATGAAGATATTAGCAACACTCCTAAGTGAAGGAAACATAAGTGCAGCACAACGATCACAGATCACAAGACCTCAGGGCTTTAAAGGTGCAAGTGGCGCCTTTAGATTGTTGAATAATGGTTCTGCACAACGTGCACTTTCTGTTGCAGAGGCATCTGCAGGTGCATTAAGGATTATTTCTCCAGCGCCTACTAGATTTGGTGGATCAGGAGCTTTTCTGTATGAAATTACAAAGTGAAATTATCCAATCGGATAAGTTAATTTGTTCAGAAAAAATATTGTTTAATAAAAGTGAATTAAACACTAAAATTAATACGGCCGTTAAAACATTGGCAAAGGATAACTTGCGTTCTTCAATAGCAAGTATCTTAAGTGAAGCAAATGTTAATGGACGTTTAGAAATTCAAAAAAAATTTGAAAAATTGCCATTTGAGTCAGCTAGAACAATTGCATCATATAGCTTTTTAAAAGATAACTTGATTTCTTTTGCGTATGATGTGGTTCAAACCATTTTACAATCCCCCAAAAATAACGAAACTGTTTTGGATTACATCTCAATAATTGCAGTAGGTGGTTATGGTCGTGCAGAGATGGCTCCGCATTCTGATGTTGATCTTTTATTTTTAACTCGCCCAAAACCATCTAACAGAATTCAAAAAATAATTGAAGATATGCTATATATTTTATGGGATATGCGTTTAAAGATTGGATACTCAACACGAAGCATAAATCAATGCATACAATTGGGAAAAACAGATCAAACTATCAAGACTGCTTTATTAGAACATCGTTATCTTTGTGGTAACAAAAATTTATATAATGATTTTGATAGAAAACTTCGTAGAAACTTATTTAAGGCTAGCGCAACAGAATATGTCGAAGAAAAATTAGAAGAACGTGCAAATCGTCATGAACGTCAAGGTGGGCAGCGATATATGGTCGAACCTAATGTTAAAGAAGGCAAAGGAGGTCTTCGCGATTTACAATCTCTTTTCTGGATCACTAAATACGTTGCCCATGCTTCAACGCATAAAGAAATGATAGACCAGGGTTATTTTACACAGCGAGAATATGATAATTTTCTTGTAGCTCATAATTTTTTATGGGCAGTTAGATGTCACCTTCATCTTTGCGCGAATAGAGCATCTGAACAATTGACTTTTGACCACCAAGTGGAAGTTGCCAAAAGGTTTGGATACAAAGGGGGCAAAGGAATGCGTGGTGTCGAGCGGTTTATGCAAGACTATTTCCGCCAAGCTACGCATGTGGGGGAACTAACTCGTGTATTCTTAACTGCACTTGAAGCAAAACAACTAAAATCAACTTTATCTCTAGGAGATAGATTTAGAAACATACTTTGGCGGACGTTAAATATTGATGGAAATGTATCTGATGGTTTTCAATTAGATCATGGAAGAATTAATCTTGTTGATCCTATTGAATTCCTTAAAGATCCAATAAATATCTTACGCTTATTTGAAGAGGGTTTAAAAACTGGTCTTCTTATACATCAAGATGCAATGAGAGTTGTTACAGCAAATCTAAAAAAAATAACTACTAAGGTAAGAAAAAACCCTGAAACACAGCGAATATTTATGTCACTTCTTTTAGATTATGGAAATCCTGAGCGCGCATTGAGGCGTATGAATGAGCTTGGTGTATTAGGCGCAATTATCCCTGAATTTAAGCGTATAATTGCTTTAATGCAATTTAACTTTTATCATAGCTACACTGTGGATGAGCATACCATTCAATGTATATCTTTTTTAGCAAGAATTGAACAAGGTACTTTAAAAGAAGAACTTCCAATTGCATCCGAAATACTTAAATCTGGTGTAGATAGAAAAGTTTTATACATTGCTATGCTTTTGCATGATATTGGCAAAGGGCTTCCCGAAGATCATTCAATTGCAGGCGCTAGTCTCGCAAAAGAAATAGCTCCTGAATTAGGATTAAATGCTTCAGAAACTGACAGAGTTGTTTGGTTAATTGAAAACCATTTGGTGATGTCCGATTTTGCGCAAAAACGTGATTTATCAGATCCAAAAACTGTAAGTAACTTTGGAAAAATAGTTAAAACGACTTCAAATTTAAACTTACTTACTGTTTTGACAGTTTGCGATATAATGGGAGTTGGTCCAGGGGCACTGAATAATTGGAAAGCTCAACTCTTACGTGAACTTTACACTAATACTCGAAGCTTAATTAAAGGCGGTCTTGATACACAAGGTAAAAATAAGCCTTATTTAATTGCTAGGGACTCTTTAAAGGCACTATTGGAAAATTGGGATAAGTCATCTATTCAAGAAGAAATTAAGCGTCATTACCCAGCTTATTGGCAAGGCCTAGACACTAATACACAATTTATATTTGCAAATTTATTTAGAAACCTTGGCAGTAAAAAGATTGAAAGCCACTTTGAAGTTGACCAAGAACGTGATGCAACTCGAGCTCAATTTGTAATGCAAGATCACCCAGGTATTTTTTCGAGACTTACTGGGGCCATAGCGCTCGCTAATGCGAATGTAATCGATGCTCGGACATACACCACATCAGATGGCTACGCTACTCCAGTATTTTGGATACAAGATAATGATGGAAAGCCGTTTGATTTTTCAAAATTAGGAAAACTAAAAAAATTAATTGATCAAACCCTCGCTGGAGATGTTATCGCCAGAGATGTTTTGAAAGTTCGAAATAAATATAAACCCAGAGAGCGAAACTTCAAAGTTCCAACCGATATTACATTTGATAATCAAGGATCAGACATATACACGATTATTGAAGTAGACACCCGGGATCGTCATAGTTTATTATTTGATTTAACGCGCACGCTGGCTAATGCAAACATACAAATAGCAAGTGCAGTCATAGCGACCTATGGAGCACAAGCCGTGGATGTATTTTATGTAAAAGACATGATAGGATTAAAAATTACTTCTGAAAATAAGCAGCAAATTATTAAAGGAAAACTCCAAGAAGCAATTGAAGTTGGTGCAGAGGCTTCAATGGCATGATAAAATTTTTTTTAACTGTAAGTGGCTGGACATTAATAAGTCGCATTGCAGGATTGTTCAGAGATTTAATGATGGCTGCATACCTTGGAACAGGTGTAATAGCTGAAGCTTTTCAAGCAGCTTTTTCATTACCAAATTTATTTCGAAGATTTTTTGCTGAAGGTGCATTCAATTTAGCGTTTGTTCCTTTATACACAAAAAAATTGGCCGCTCAGGATGGTAGTGAAGAGTTTGCTAGTCAGGCATTATCGACACTTACAGGTATATTGATTTTATTAACAATAATATCACAGCTTTTTATGCCTTATTTTGTTTACGCAATGGCAAGTGGTTTTGAAGGGAATGACCGGTTTGAATTAGCCGTTGAATTATCACGAATTATTTTTCCATATATTATCTTCATATCACTTACTGCTTTATTTAGTGGCATATTAAATTCACATAAACATTTCATTGCAGCAGCGGCCGCACCAGTATTACTTAATATCATATTAATTTTATCAATGATTTTATCTATAAAAATGGGTTGGGATACAGGTGTAACACTTTCTTGGGGGGTTTTTTGTGCAGGTATTGCTCAGATGGGTTTAGTGTATATTGCTGTCAGAAGGTTAGGGATAAAACTAACCTTACAGATACCGAAATTTACACCTGATATTAAAAAATTATTTCTCTTAGCCATTCCCGCAATTTTTACAGGCGGTGTTGTACAAATAAACTTGTTAGTAGGTCGTCAAGTTGCGAGCTATTTCGAGGGTGCATTTGCATGGTTATATTATGCTGACCGGCTGTATCAGCTTCCATTGGGCGTTGTTGGAATTGCAATAGGTGTAGTTCTACTTCCTGAATTATCTAGGACTTTAATAAACAAAAATAGTACTGATGGGCAAAATGCATTTAATAGAGCTTTAGAGTTTTCTTTACTGCTAACAGTACCATCTGCTATTGCCTTGATAATTATTCCTCTTTCATTAATTTCTGTTTTATTTGAAAGAGGTGCATTCACAAATGCAGACTCAATCTCAACTGCTCATGCATTAGCCATTTATGGCCTTGGCTTGCCTGCATTTGTTCTTCAAAAAGTATTACAACCACTATATTTTGCTCGAGAAGATACTAAATCTCCGTTTAAATTTGCGTTAATAGCAATGTTATTAAACGTAGGTTTAGCTATTGGTTTATCTTTTTATATCGGGTTTTTAGCCGCCGCTATTGGCACATCAATATCCTCATGGGCTATGATATTTCTATTATGGAATGGTTGTAAAAAAATGGGCAAATCATCACAAATTGATACCCGCCTTAAACACAACCTTCCATTAATAATAATTTCTAGCTTTTTAATGGGTTTTATAATTTATATCATACAGTATTTTTTAAATAACAGCTTACACACACCAAACATACGATATATTACGCTCATTATTTTAATATTTTCAGGTATAGTAAGCTATGTATTTTTTATAAATTTATTTGGTGTAGTATCAAAGAAAGATTTAAAAGGCCTCATAAGGGGATAATACAAATGTAACATACATTATTATGTTGTAAATTATTACTAACAAAACTAAGTATACAAGAGTAAAATTAATATATGTTTTGGAGACTTAAAATGAACTTATCTAAATTAGCACTTTTTAGCATCATATCATTTTCTATAGCTTCTGTATCGTCTGCTGCATCATTAGCCACTAAAGTAGATCCAGCAGTAACAGTCCCAGGGGAAAATTCTTCTGCCAAAAGGATCCGTATTTTAACAACAGTTAAAGATTCTAAGGGTAATGATGTTATGGATGGATTTGGCGATACTGTTAAATGTTACACATGGGTTAAAGCTTAATAGAAATTAAAAATATTTGGTATATTAGAATATAAGAAATAATCGATTTTTATACAGCAAAAAAATTATTAAAATTTCTAATTAAAACTCTCTTAGATAACCTTATTTTTTAAAACTTTTATTAGAATTGAAATACAAAATCCAGAAATAAAGCCAATTATCTCAGCGATCCATTCATAGCTATTATTTGAATAAGCCAGATTATAAATTAATGCTATAATCATAAAAAATATAATTAAGTGAAACGCTCGAAAACCTATTTCCCCTTTCATTCTTTGAACAACAAACTGCACCCAAGTGAAAGCACCAATGAGACCATAGACCGCTGGATATCCACCGACAAGGAGTGTTCCATTTGCAAATATTCCAAAACCAAGAGCCCCAATTGCACCACTCAATATAAAAATTAATAGAACCTCCATATCTCCATAAATTTCAGCTATGAATTTACCAAATGTAGCAATAAAAACTAATACAAAAATTATTTCAGTAAAACCTCTATGAATAAAACTGTAGGTAAAGAATCTAATTAAATTGTTAAATTTATATGCATTATTATCGCGCATCCACTCGAAGATTGCGTCAAAAAATCCATATTTTTGAATTAATTCCATACGCCAGCCTATTGAGGCTTGTTCACCTATCAATCCTTTTTGTCCTAACTGCAAAACAAACTCCACAAAAGCTACCAAAAATATTAGGAAAATAACGGATTTAGGCATTATATTTATAGGTTTTTGATTTAAATCTGGATTAAACATTTCAGGATGCGTCCTTTAGTTGACCATTGGCAAAATAGCCGCGATAAGCAGATCAAACAGATTTAATACAGACGGAGAAAAATTACTATGTCTGAAACAAACTTTAAAGAACGTGTATTTTCGGGAATACAACCTTCAGGAAATTTAACACTTGGCAATTATCTGGGTGCAGTAAAACGTTTTGTTGAAATGCAAAATAATGGGATTGAAACAATATACTGTATGGTTGATTTACATGCTATAACTGTTTGGCAAGATCCAATTGCCCTTAAAACACAAACCCGTGAGCTAGCTGCAGCCTATATCGCCTGTGGTTTAGATCCTAATAAATCAATTTTATTTAACCAATCCCAAGTATCAGCTCATGCAGAGTTAGGTTGGATTCTAAGTTGTGTTACACGCCTAGGGTGGATGAATCGCATGACACAATTCAAAGACAAAGCTGGGAAAAATGCTGAGAAGATGTCACTTGGATTATATGCTTACCCAGCTCTTATGGCTGCAGATATATTAGCATATCAAGCCACACATGTGCCTGTTGGAGAAGATCAAAAGCAGCATGTTGAATTAACACGAGATATTGCAGCAAAATTTAATCATGATTATGGTCTAGAGTTATTTCCTCTACCAGAACCCATAATTGAAGGTGCAGCAACACGCGTCATGTCATTGAGAGACGGATCGAAAAAAATGTCAAAATCTGACCCATCTGACAAAAGTCGAATTAATATGACAGATAATGCAGATACGATTGCTTCAAAGATACGAAAAGCTAAAACAGACCCTGATTCACTTCCAAGTGAAACCAAAGGATTAGAAAATAGGCCAGAAGCACGTAACTTGGTAAATATATATGCTGCCTTATCTGATTCTTCTGCCTCAGATGTATTAAAAGAATTTGGCGGTCAACAATTTGGAACATTTAAACCAATCTTAGCTGAATTGGCAGTAAATCATTTGGCTCCAATTTCATCAGAGATGGCACGATTAATGGATGATCCTGTTGAAATTGATCTGTTACTTAATGACGGTGCAATGCGGGCTGATGCAATTGCAGCTCCAATATTGAAAAAGGTTAAAAACGCTGTAGGAATGATAGTATAAGAATTTTATAATCTCTGTATTATCCGCACAAATCTTTTAATTATAGAACTATTTAGCACCTTTGGAGCCAAATACGCATTAGAGACCCTTTTGTTTAATTCACCTAGCGTTGGATAAGGTGAAACCATTGCTGAAATTGCTGTCATTTTCAATTTACTTGATATTGCTAAACACCAAATTTGAATTAATTCACCAGCATGTTTGCCAACTATAGTAGCACCTACTGGCCTACCTTTAAAAACCATTACCTTAACAAACCCAACAGGCTCTAATTCTGTAATAGCTCTATCATTATTACTATATTTAACTTTTACAACAGTTACCCTTTTTCCATATTTATTGCATGCTTGCTTTTCAGTTAAGCCAACTTGAGAAATTTCAGGATCTAAATAAGTCGTCCAAGGTATATGATATTTTTTTTCTTTGGATTTCAATCCAAAGGCAGCTGACTTTATAATTATGCCAGCATGATATTCTGCTGTGTGAGTGAATTGTCTTTCGCCAATCACATCACCAATTGCAAAAACACGCTTATTTGAAGTTTTCAAAAATGCATCAACTTTTATATTTTTGTTTGATTGAATTACAACAGCTTTATCTAAATCTAAGTGTTTAGTATTTGGTTCACGGCCGGCTGCGATTAATAAATGAGATCCGTTATAAATAGTTTCATCAGATGTCATCACTTTTATATTATTTCTATCTTTTTCAATATAGGTTACTTCTTGATGCTCAACAATTTTTACACCATCTTTTTCAAGTTGCGCCATAACGACCCTCACCGCTTCAGGGTCATCGTTATCCAAAATATTTCTTGCTTCTAAAACTGTAACAGCTGCACCTAATCTGGCATATGCTTGAGCAATTTCAATTCCAATTGGACCGCCACCTATTACAATTAGATGTTTAGGGCATTCAGAAATTTCAAAAATATTTTTATTTGTGTAGTACTCTACTTTATCAAGCCCTTTAATTTTTGGGATTAACGGTTCAGAACCTGTAGCTATTACAAATCTACGAGCTACAATTAATTGGTCCCCTGCCAACACTTGATTTTTAGAAATAAATTTCCCATAATTTTGGATTACATTTACACCTAATTTTTCAAATCTTTCTACGCTATCGTGCGGTTCAATTTTTTTTATAACTCTTGAAATATGTTTTTTTACATCAGAAAATTCTATTTCTGGGCTAACACTTCTTATTCCAAATGCGTCTCCTTTGGTAAGTGCATATGCAGATTTTGATGCAGCAATTAAAGCTTTGGAGGGAATACACCCATAATTTAAGCAATCTCCACCCATCTTATGGCCCTCAATTAAAACCACATTTAATCCTAATTGAGCAGCAGCTGATGCCACAGAAAGTCCCCCCGAGCCCGCACCAATTACACATATATCAGTATATATTTTATCCAATTAATTAGCCTTTTTAAGTTTTTTTATTATTATTGGAAAAAGTGCTAAAGCAAACAATCCAACCGATGAGATTAGAATAAATGGATTTGAAAAAAAATCTAAACTTGGGGCGTTATCATTTTTAAAAATATTACTTAAACCTGCCCCAATTGAAGTGTAAACCACTGTTCCAGGCAAAATTCCAATTAATGTTGTAACTATAAAAATACGTAATTTAACACCAAAAAATGCAGGTGCTAGATTAGCTATAAAAAAAGGGACTATTGGCATAAGACGCAAGATAATTAGATAACTAAATTCATTTTCTTGTATTTCATTTTGCATCTTAATAAAGAAATTATCACGAGCTTGATTACGTTTAATTTTATCTAATAAGATATTCCCTAAAAATGTTTTTGCAGCTATAAATATCAACGTAGCACCTATCACTGCACTTAATAGATTAAAGAATACTCCTGGAAATGTAGAAAATAAAAATCCACCCGTAAGTGACATCATCGTAGCTCCAGGTAAAGATAATGCCACGGTCGTAACGTAAATTATAATAAAAGTGATTACTGTAAAATTATAATTATTATCTCTCCATGATGACAAAATATTATGATTTTTTACTAAAAAGTCATATGATATATAATATCTCAGGAAAAAAAACCAAAGCAGAGCAACCATGACAATTAATAAAAGCATTAAAATGTATTTAAATTCAAATTTCATGTTTTGTTGAATCATATAATTAAATTCCAATATTTCTTGTCAAAACTTTATAGTAAACTTCACAACAGCTGACTTTGTTGCACCTTAATGCATCGCTTTAACAATAAAATTTAAAAATGAAAATTGATTTAAATTAATTAATAATTAAAAGAAATAACACGAAAACTGAATTGACTTACTCTGTTTTCACCCCTAAATAGCACATTCGAACACTAAGTAGCCTCGAATCCCTTATGATTTGGCTTAAAGACGATCAGGAGATCGATATGAAACGTACATACCAACCAAGTAACTTGGTTCGCAAACGCCGACACGGCTTCCGTTCTCGCATGGCTACTAAAAATGGCCGTAAAATTTTAAATCGACGTCGCGTTCAGGGCCGTAAGAGCCTGTCTGCGTAAACGATTCCTAAAGGGAATTTATTATGGAACCGCCAGAGGCGACATCAAGCACCCAAAAGGGGGCTGGTGCGACGCAACCGGCGGTTTTTTCATGTTTAAGACGAATTACGAAACGCAGCGATTTTATTCAGGCTTCTCACGCAAAGAGGTTTGGAGTTAAGGGCTTTTTACTTCAAGCAAGAAATCGAAATGATGACGATCAAGCCATCCGGGTTGGTTTCACATGCTCAAAAAAGGTTGGCAATGCAGTTGCAAGAAATCGCGCCAAGAGACGGTTACGTGAAATTACAAATCTCATTCTCATTTCTTCTGCAAAAAAAGGTTGGGATTATGTCTTGATTGGAAAAAAAGAAGTTACTGCCTCAAGAGATTTTATAAAGTTAAAAAACGATCTAACTTATGCACTACAAAAGATTCATAAATGACTCCATTTAGCTACATCTGTATGTTGCCTGTTAAAGCTTATCGATTAATATTTAGTCCATGGGTTGGTTGTAATTGCAGATATAATCCAACTTGTTCTGCATATGCATTAGAAGCTTTGGAAAAACATGGTGGCATCAAGGGATCCTGGCTTGCTACAAAAAGAATTTGTAGATGCCACCCGTGGGGCAGTTCAGGTGTCGATAACGTTCCTGATTAAACATATAGATAAATAAATTGTCGTTTTTGAAATAGAAGTCTAACGCAAAATATTATAAAAAAAGTATATGAGGCGATGGCGTCGCCTAATCTTCAACTTTATGTCCTGCACGCCCGGACATCTTGCTGGGGATTATAATTTGTCCCCAATAAATCAGAGGATAAATCGAAAATGACTCTTTCAACACGTAAAGATTTTTATAAATTTGAAAATGGTGAGAAGCCACCATTGCAATTTTCACAAGCTGAATATGATTTGCGCATTAATGGCTTAAGAAATATAATGATTGAAATGGGAATAGAGGCTGCAGTTCTTACTTCAATGCATTGTGTTTCTTATTATACTGGATTTACTTATTGTTCATTTGGGCGACCATATGCTTGTGTTATAACCCACGACCGTGCATATACAATATCAGCGGGGATCGACGGTGGTCAGCCTGCAAGGCGCTCATCAACTGAAAATATTATTTATTCAGACTGGAAAAGAGATAATTTCTGGAGAGCCGTGAAATCATGTATTGGCGATTCAGATAGAATTGGAATGGAAGCAGATCATCTTACCATAGTTCAACAATCAAAGTTGAATGAATTTTTAAGCCCAAATAAAATTGTAGATGTTGCTCCTGCTTCTATGAAGCAGCGTATGATTAAATCAAATGATGAACTTGAATTAATTCGTCAAGGCGCAAGAATAGCTGATGTTGGTGGCTTTGCTATTCATGATGCAATAAGTGTGGGCGCACGTGAAATTGACATAGCTATGGCCGGTCGAGATGCAATGGAGTTTGAAATCGCCAAATCTTTTCCACACTCTGAACTGAGGGATACTTGGGTATGGTTTCAATCTGGGGTAAATACTGATGGGGCACACAACCCAGTTACAACACGAAAATTAGTAGAAGGAGACATACTATCTCTTAATACATTTCCAATGATATCAGGATATTATACAGCTTTAGAAAGAACACTATTTATTGGTGAACCAAATAAAGAAAGTTTAAAAGTTTGGGAAGCTAATATAGAGGCTCACGAACTTGGCATATCACTAATCAAAGAAGGTGCTACTTGTTCTGGAATAACTGCAGAAATTAACTCTCTTTTTGAAGAAAAAAATCTATTACAATATCGTAGCTTTGGATACGGACATTCTTTTGGTGTCCTGTCACATTATTATGGCCGCGAAGCTGGGTTAGAACTCAGAGAAGACATCGATACAGAACTTACATCCAATATGGTAGTATCAATGGAACCTATGATAACAATTCCAGACAATAACACAGCCGGTGGTGGTTATCGCGAACATGATATTTTGGTACTGCATGATGGTGGTGTTGAAAACATCACAATGTTTCCATACGGCCCAGAACACAATATTGTTAATTGTTGAACATTTTGGTGCGTGATCTGCGCGTCAAATATCTCTCTCTTAATACAGTATAAATGCCAGTCATTATTACAATACTTGCCCCAAGCAGTGTGTAAAAATCTGGTCGTTCATTAAAAAACAAAAATCCAATAATTATTGCGAATAATAAACGAGAATATCGAAATGGTGTTACAACTCCAGCTTCGCCTATACGTGTTGATGCGACAATACAATAATATCCAATAACACCAAATATTATACCGCCCAATACAAAATAAATTTGATTTTCGTCTAAACTAACAATTTTTTGATCACTTAAAAAAATTAAAATACCACCAGCGATTATCAATGATGCAAAAGCCTGAAAAGAAACAATTGTAGACGGCACATTCATTGGTAACTTTCTAGTAATCAAATCACGAACAGTAACAAATAATACTGCAATAAGAACATAGCCTACATTTGGATCAAAAGAATTCAGTCCTGGTCTAATTATAATTAGAACACCAATAAGACCTACAATTATTGCCAACCATCGTCGCCACCCAACTGCTTCACCCAAGAATAATGCAGCGCCCATTGTGATTACTAATGGAGTTGCCTGAAAAACGGCAGCAACAGTCGAAAGTGGAATAAGTGTCAAAGACGTAATGAATGCAACGGCTGCTATTCCTTCAGCAAATTGACGAATTATCATACCTTTTGACCAAAAGATCTTTGCAGTAAGCTTATACCCTTTGCTTTTTGCCATTAGCGCAAATACTAAACTACTCCCAAAGCCCATTGTAATTAAAATCTGTCCTGTTGATAAATTCACAGAAAGCTTTTTCATAAATAAATCTTCCATTGTGAAGCCAGCCATAGCTATCAGCATCAATAAAATACCTTTGAAATTATTCATAAATTACTTTCAGGAAAATTGTGTGGAACATGTTTTATTTATAATTATTATAATCACAAGTCTCATTGACTGGCCATCACAATTATAAACAGCTATAGGCATCTTTATGTTAGATGAACGAAAAGAAATCCATCCCCTTTTTGAAGGTGCCCCAAGCACAATAGATTTTAAAAAATTACGAAAAAGGATCATCCGCCAAACTCGTGAAGCCATAGAGCAGTACGGAATGGTAGAGCGTGGGAAAAAATGGTTAGTTTGCTTATCAGGCGGGAAAGATAGTTACACTCTGTTGGCAGCTCTAACTGAACTTCAATGGCGTGGTTTGCTACCAATTGAAATCCTTGCTTGTAACCTTGATCAAGGGCAGCCAAATTTTCCAGCAACAGTATTACCAGAATTTCTAGAAAAAATGGGGGTACCTAATAGAATAGAATATGAAGATACTTATTCTATTGTGAAAGAAAAAGTTCCTGCCGGGCGTACTTACTGTGCAATGTGTTCAAGACTTCGTCGAGGCAACCTATATCGCATAGCTCGTGAAGAGGGCTGTTCAGCAGTAGTTCTGGGCCACCATAGGGACGATATGCTGGAAACTTTTTTTATGAATTTATTTCATGGTGGTCGGTTAGCAACAATGCCACCAAAATTGGTTAACGATGAAGGTGACTTATTTGTATACAGACCTCTTGCTCATGTAGCAGAAGCTGATTGTGAGAAATTTGCAAAATCTCTAAATTATCCAATTATCCCATGTGATTTATGCGGCTCTCAAGATGGCCTACAAAGACAACAAGTTAAAGCCATATTGGATGGATGGGAACAAAACTCACCTGGAAGACGGCAAGTTTTGTTTAAGAGTTTAACAAATGCACGCCCTAGTCACCTCTTGGATGAAAAACTTTTTGATTTTAATGGCCTTGTCAGGCCAAATCCTGCAGAAGATAAATAGCAATTCCCTTGACCTTTTGCTCAATAGTCTATTGAACAAGCTCAAATTAAAATTACTATTATTTGGGCCATAAAATGCAAGACGACAACAATAAAAACATGATTTTAGCTAGTGTGCTTTCAATGCTAGTGCTTTTAACTTGGTTCTATTTCTTTCCACAAGAAGAGTATCAACCAGTAGCAACTAATCAGAATACTGCATCCGATAACGGTATCGCAGCTGCGCCAACGGCAGGAAATGGTATTGCATCCGCTCCCGCTATTACTACAACAGTAGCAGAAACTCGTGAAATAGCCTTAGAAAAAACTAAACGAATAGAGATAAAATCAAACCGTATCAAAGGTTCATTATCTTTGACAGGCGCTCGCATAGATGACCTAAAATTATTAGATTATAATGTAAAATTAAATGATACATCAGAAAAAGTAACGCTTCTTTCTCCAGCAGGAGGCCCATCTGCTTATTATATTCTTCATGGGTTTTCACCCGCGGGTTCATTAGATTTTGACGATGTTCCAACTGCTACAACCATTTGGTCAATCGAAAATGGTAATATTTTAACACCTAATTCATCAGTTACTTTAAAATGGGACAATAGCAACGGCTTGGTTTTTTATAGAAAAATTGAAGTTGATGATGACTATATGTTCACTATAACACAAAGTGTTCAAAATAATACAAATGCAAACATTTCATTAGCCCCATACGGTTTAATTGCACAAAAAGGTCCAATTGCTAGGGCTGCTTATGGGCGCCAAGAAAGCTCAAAAAACGGCGTATACATATTACACGAAGGTATTGTCCTTCAGACGGGCTCATCACTAGAAGAAATAGATTATAGTGATATGCCTGACGAAGATTTTTCATCATCTGAACGTGCAAACTTAAAAGTTGTAGACTCTACAAAGAAGGGTTGGATTGGCTTTACAGGCAAGTATTGGATGACAACATTAATCCCTGACAACTCAGCATTTAAAGCAGTTTCAAAGTACTCAGAAGGAGCTGACAGATATCAAGCAGAGGCACGTCAAGAGACCATACAAATACTCGCTGGACAAAGAAGAGACGTTCAATCTAGACTTTTTGCTGGTGCGAAAGAGTATGCAACAATTCAAAACTATGGTGATAAAGAAGGTGTTACTGACTTTATTGATAGTATTGATTGGGGAATGTTCTTTTTTATAACTAAACCAATGTTTGCGTTATTACATTTTTTAAATGGGTTAATAGGTAATATGGGGTGGGCAATTATTGCTCTGACACTAATTATAAAAACTATATTATTCCCACTAGCATATAAATCATTTGTATCAATGGCACGTATGAAAGAATTACAACCAGAAATGGAAAAGCTTAAAGAAAAGCATGGTGAAGATCGTCAGGCTATGCAAAAAGCGACAATGGAAATGTACCGAACTAAAAAGGTAAATCCTGCTGCTGGATGTTTGCCAATTCTTTTACAAATACCCATCTTCTTCTCGTTATATAAAGTTATTTTTGTAACTTTAGAACTACGTCACGCTCCTTTTATAGGTTGGTTGAAGGACTTATCTGTCCCAGATCCAAGTTCGCTGCTGAATTTATTTGGATTGATGCCTTGGGATGCACCAGGTCCAAATAGTTTCTTTGTTATTTTATCAATTGGTGTTTGGCCAATATTAATGGGCATAACAATGTGGTTACAACAAAAATTAAATCCCGCCCCTACTGATAAAACTCAAGCGATGATTTTTGCTTGGATGCCTTGGGTATTTATGTTTATGCTCGGCGGCTTTGCGTCTGGATTAGTAATATATTGGGTTGCAAACAATACACTTACATTTATGCAGCAATATACAATTATGAGAAGCCAAGGAGTTAATCCTGATATTTTAGGAAATATGTTCAAGCGCTTCAAAAAAGAAGAAACATAATGGGTTCTGTCGCTAATTTATGGCGGCACCCCATAAAAGGCGTTGGGCGCGAAGAGCTGAAGAATGTGACTTTAGAAAGTGGTCGATGTATGCCCATGGACCGGAATTGGGCAATTGCTCATGAAAATTCTAAAGTAAACTTCCAAAATCCAGAATGGGCATCCTGCCTGAATTTTGTAAGAGCTGCTAGTAACTATGAACTGATGGCCATATCTTCTTGTTTAAACGAAGAATCAGGACTAATCACACTCAAGCACCCAAAACTAAACGACTTAACCATCGACCCAGATGTAGACAGCGACAAACTTGTTAATTGGCTTATTCAGATATGTAATCCAAATCGTTCGTTACCTTTAAAAGTTTTTAAAACTAACAGAGGAATTACAGATACATCCGCACAAACAATTTCAATTCATACTAATTCTACTTTGGAAGACCTTTCAAAAAGTATGAATAAACCTTTAGATCAAAGATGCTTTCGTGGAAACATATGGCTAAATGGAGAAGCAGCTTGGTCTGAATTTGATTGGATAGGTAAAGTAATTCGCATTGGGACTGCTGAATTAGAGATTATAGAACCAATTGAGCGCTGCATGGCTACGACCCTAGATCCTGAGACAGCTATCTCAAATGCAGATACATTAAATACACTCAACAAAGTATATGGGCATCAAAATTTTGGTGTGTTTGGTATAGTTTCAAAATCTGGCTATATTAAAATCAATGATAAGGCGGAATTAGTTTAATGGAAATGCAATATACTATCGCAGAAAATGCAACTCCTGATGAGGCCGAGCAAGGACGGTTATTGTTTTCACAACCTACAGATTTTTTAAAAGGTGTTGTAGGAATGGATGGCATGCCACCAGCTGACAGAATGGAAGTTTGCTTCGCAGGGCGTTCAAATGTAGGGAAATCAAGTTTAATTAATGCACTGACTGGTCGGAAATCTTTAGCTCGCACATCCAATACACCAGGACGCACACAAGAGATAAATTTTTTCACTTTGAATGAAAGCCATTATTTGGTGGATGTACCAGGATATGGTTTTGCAAATGCACCTTTACCTGTAGTTAAAAAATGGCAAACTTTATTGAAAGCATATTTATCAGGCAGAGCTTCATTGAGGAGAGTCTTTCTACTCATAGACTCGCGACACGGCGTAAAATCAGTTGATGAAGAAATTATGGAATTATTAGGTAGATCGGCTGTAACTTTCCAAGTCGTTTTGACAAAGTCAGACAAACCAAAAAAAAATGATCTGGAAAAAGTCATTTCTGAAACTGGCAGAATTGTAGCTAAATATCCTGCAGCTTATCCAGAATTTGTTTTAACATCTTCTGAAAAGGGCGATGGAATTCCAACTTTAAGGCACATTATTCGTACTTTAATCTAAATCAATATATTTAAATTCTCTTGGCGACAGCTAATTTCCTAGTTAAAGATAACCAAACAAAAGGTTGTTATGATTATGGAGAAGTCGCAAGCTATGGAACGTGATTCAATTGCTACAGCAAGAATGTTATCAGAAGCCTTACCCCACATTCAAAGACATGATGGCTCTATTGTTGTTATAAAATTAGGTGGCCATGCAATCTCAAGCGATGAAGCAATGGCAAGTTTTGCAAGAGATATTGTATTAATGCATCAATGCAATTTAAAACCAGTCATTGTTCATGGTGGTGGCCCTATGATCAATGAAATGCTTGAAAAGCTTAATATTGAGACTAAATTTGTCAAAGGTAAACGCGTAAGCACGCCTGAAACAGTGGATGTTGTAGAAATGGTTCTTTCTGGAAAAGTAAATAAAACAATAGTACAGGCGATTAATAACCAGGGTGGAAAAGCTGTGGGTTTGTCTGGAAAAGATGCAAATTTGTTGCAATGTAAACAAGCAGATAAATTACTTGGTATGGTTGGTGAACCATTCTGTGTGAATGCTGATGTAATTCATTCTTTAATAGAAAATGATTTCATACCAGTAATAGCACCTTTAGGCACAGGCGAAGATGGAGAGACGTACAATGTTAATGGAGACACAGCTGCAGGCGCGATTGCTGGTGGCCTAAAGGCAGATAGACTTCTTTTACTTACTGATGTTGATGGCGTGAAAGATAAGGAAGGTGATGTTCTTACAAATCTTACTGCAAACCAAGTCAACACAATGACTAAAAATAATGTTATTGTTGGAGGAATGATTCCAAAAACTCAGACTGCACTTGATGCAATATCTGATGGAGTTAGAGCAGTTGTAATCATGGATGGTCGTGTACCTAACGCATGCTTATTAGAACTATTTACTGATCACGGCGCAGGATCCATGATACGCGCATAATTCAAAGGTTAACATGTCAGATATTACAATACGCTTAAGTTTTTTCCTGGGGATTCTATTTATACTTATAGTAGCCGAAATATTGTTGCCAAAAAAAACCCGCGTTCATAAACGAAAAGATCGTTGGATCACTAATGGCTTAATAACAATTATCAATACCGTATCAATTAATGTTGTAAATATACTCATTACTTTTGTTGCAGTTCTAGCGGCAATAGATGTTTCATATGGAAATTGGGGTCTTTTCAATATAATCAATTTTCCATCGTGGTTAGAAATATTACTCATAGTAATTATTTTGGATCTTGTAATTTGGGCCCAACATTACTTAAGCCATAGAATTCCATTTATATGGCGATTTCATAGAATGCACCATACAGATCGAGATCTAGATGTGACTACAGCAGTTCGTTTTCACCCTTTTGAAATTATTTTTTCCATGTTTATAAAAATAACTTCAATTTACTTACTTGGGGCAAGTGCCATTGCAGTAATAATTTTTGAAATTATTTTAAATGGGATGGCGATGTTTAACCACGCAAACCTGAAGATTCCTCATCAATTGGAAACTATTTTAAGAAAATTTATTGTAACACCAGATCTTCATAGAATACATCATTCTGTATATAAGGATGAACATAACAAAAATTATGGGTTTTCATTATCAATTTGGGATAAAATATTTAGATGCTATTTAGAGCAGCCTCGTGACGGTCATAAAGATATGAAACTTGGCTTAAAGTGGCAAGATAATAAACCAACAAAACTAGGCTGGTCACTTTGGATCCCATTCAAAAAATTATAAAACTTTCAGATATTGAAGCTCATGCTAAAATAAATGGATTAGAAATTTCAGGCTCTTTTCATAAAAATTTCAAACAAACTATAATACTATTAAGTCCTGCACATAATTTTTGGTCCATATTCACGAAAAGTGGTGAATATCATCAAAAAATAATAGATCCCATAGATACATGGTCAAAAAGAGTAATTTCAAATATTGCAGTTAATGTTTCTGCTGAGCCTAAATTTCCTTTTGGGAAAAATTTTGATGCACCTTTTCTTGAGTGGGCAAAATTATCAGGTGAAGCCTGGATCTCTCCCGTTGGTATGTTGGTTCATAGTAAAATGGGACTAATGGTAAGCTATCGTGGAGCATTGATATTTGACCATAAGATCAAACTAAGGAAAAGGTATGCAGAAAAGCCATGCATTAAATGTATGAATAAACCCTGTAGAAATGCATGTCCAATAAATGCCTTAACTCCAGAAGGTTATGACATTCAAAGTTGTTATGATTTTTTAGATACTAATAGAGGACAAAACTGCATGACAAACTCATGCAAAGTAAGAACTTCGTGCCCAATTTCAGTTGCAGTAAAACATAATTCA
>TARA_B110000008_G_scaffold32575_1_pt1 | contig 32625 bp, 31 predicted proteins | sample TARA_B110000008 | Tara Oceans TARA_B110000008 (sample SAMEA4396496) | marine metagenome | biome: Westerlies Biome; feature: [DCM] deep chlorophyll maximum layer (ENVO:01000326); material: water (ENVO:00002006), including particulate matter (ENVO:01000060) such as... | depth 40 m
GAATCCGACAAAAGTTTCTAAACGTTTAGAAACTTTTCAGCTGGCAGCAAGATCCGACAAAAGTTTCTAAACGTTTAGAAAAAAAATATTCGTTCATCATTTCTTTTTATTTGACATTTTATTGTGTATACTGGCCATGGCTACGAGAGTTGAAGAAAATGCGACCAGGAATACGTTCACACTCAAAAGTGCAAGTGTTGGTGCACCCTCAAATTTTATTCCGTTATTAAATGGCGAGGTGTTGATGTAGTCCACTACCATAAACAATATTGCATGGGCGACCTTGTCAGTTTCTTCGTGTTGTTCCTGAAATTTTTCAAAGATAGGTAAGAGTCTTTCCCTGGCCGAGAAGAGACCATTACACGAGTATTCTACGCCGTACGTCGAAAATATGTTTTTGAAACGGTCCAGTATCTTCTGTAGATAGTCCGTGTGTGCGCTACACGAGTTGTAGTACTCGTGCACTTGTTCCAATACTCGTTTGTGTGCTTTGCCGAGGTTCCTCACATTATCTATGCATATTGTCGGTACGTTATTCTCTATGTAGGGGACTAGGGTTTTTTGGAAAGCTTCGTAGGCAATCATGTGTCAACATGGGCACTGTCATTATATACCCATATCGGGTGTTCCAGGATGTGATCAAAATCCGTAAGGCGTAACTCAAATTTTGTATAAGTAAAACTAACATGAAACGACATGACGACAAAACTTGGCCTCATTGGAAATGGGTTCGTTGGAGGTGCTGCTCGCCAACTTGCGTGTGAAAAAACAGAAGTTTATGTGTACGACATTGACGCTGACAAGTGTGTACCAAAGGGTACGACCATCGATGATGTCGCTTTGTGCGACATTGTGTTTGTCGCCGTACCAACGCCTGCCACAAAAGACGGCAGTTGTTTCTTGGGCATAGTCGAGTCAGTTGTAGACGAACTGAAGAAGTCAAATCCAGAGTGTTCTATCGTTATACGTTCGACGTGTCCCCCCGGTACAGCAGAAAGACTCGGGTGCATGTTTATGCCTGAATTTTTAACGGAATCAAACGCCAACGAAGATTTCTGCGCGAATCCACTTTGGATCCTGGGTGGAGAATCGTCCGAAGTACTGCAAAGGGTACTTACGAACGCGAAGGAATCTGGCTGTATAGCGTCCGATGAACTGTTGCAAATGCCTTCCAAAGAGGCTGAGCTTGTAAAATACGTGCGCAATTGTTTTTTAGCGACGAAAGTGTCGTTTTTCAACGAGGTGTGTTCGTTTTGTGAAAAAAACGGCCTCGACTACGAGAGTGTGCGCATCGGTGCTACGCGAGACAAACGTATTGGCAGCGGACACTCTCGCGTTCCCGGTCCAGATGGCAGACGAGGTTTTGGTGGCATTTGTTTTCCTAAAGATGTCGCTGCGTGGTGTGATTTTGCCAATGCAGAATATTCTATCGTTCGTGCGGCACATGAGCGAAATCGTAATGTGGACCGTTCGGACCGAGATTGGGAGAAAGATAAGGGACGCGCGGTTGTATGAATAAAGTATATTAGTATAAATAATTATATGCATTTAACTATATCATGGAGGTAGAAATTTGGGCTCCCCCTACAGTGTCCACCGACAACATAGCGAGGAAGCTCAACGAGTGGATGCGCATTCATCCGACGAAGCCACCATTTCAGCGGTTCCTTCAAGATTACGTATCGTCGGAATGGCCCGTATTTTGGCACTTGAAGATTGCGCATAAACTTGAAATCGACCCGCGGAGCCGCACGGCCTGTGAAATTGAAAACAACTGCCCTGTAGAGCATATATGTAGTATTTGCCATTCATCTCTTGACAGCGGGATAGAAACGTTAGATTGTGACCATCGTTTTCACACAATGTGCGTCCAGATGTGGTTTCGTTACAAGTCGACGTGTCCGTTATGCAGAGCCCAATCGAGATGAAAAACTTGTATATAAGCTTATGACTAGAATGTACATATATGCCTAGTTATTTTGTGGGTAATGTGTTACCATCCGCGGACCATCCACACAAGGAAGGAGATGACACGTTCGATTTTAATGCGGATGAGTCTCGGAGCATGTCCCTTAAAGACATACCTATTCGCATCGAGCACGAGGAAGGACTTGCCGTTGGACATGTACAAAGAGATTGGACGGATACCGATGGCAAAAAATGGATTTTGGGCAAAGTGAACGACGACACTTTAGAGAGTCGCTATGCAGCACACGCGATCCAACCTAGTTCCGCGGGTCACACACTGTACAAGGGTCTTAGTTTACAGCATGTGCATACATCATTCCAAGACGGCTCCACTGCGAAACGCGCGATTGAAGTCTCGTTGTGCGTGGAGCCCCGACGACCGGGTTGCGGAGTAACGTGTGCAACCGGATCTAAAAAAAAGGAGTATATAACACACCTCGCATCTCGTCAGAACATGTCTGCCGAACCCGCGACGTCAACTTCACCAATCGAATCCGATGCCCAATCCGCTGTCGAGACGCCTGCTGCCGAAGCTTCCCCCGCCGATGTCCCTGTGGATGCCCCTGGCGCCGAGTCGTCTGCTCGCAACACCGAGGAATTGATGAAACTCGTCATTGATCAAGAGGGAGAGCTCGGAAGCACAAAAGCTGCGCTTGAGAAAGCCCACGCCGAACTTGCCAAGCTTCAGAAGACCTGGAAGGAACGCGAAGATAACGAGCGTGTCCAGACAAAAAGCAAAGCGGAGGCCCTGTCCAAGGCCCTTGTCGATTCGTGGTCCGCATCCCTCCCGAAGGATATGATGACAGACGATAACAAGAAAGCGATCTTCGCGATGGCACAAAATTTTCCCGAGCAGTCCGTCAAGATGATGGAAATTGCGCACAAGGCGTCAAAGAAGTACAAGCAAGACATTGCCGACCTCCGCATCCAGCAGCAGGCCAAACAAAAGCGCGAACTCGAATCTCGTGTCTCTGACATTATTACCAAGAAACGCCGCGTCCAACCCGACACTAGATCTGTTGTCCACGCAGCGTCCACGAAAACCGTCGCGAGAGCCAATCCGTTCTCTTTCGATGCTTCCAAGGCTAGCTCGTCGCTTAAATCTGTGAAAGATAGCAATCCTGATCTTTTTAGCGCTCTCTCCGGCTACTCTGCGGGAAATCTTCGCGATAGAATGGGCCAAATTGCCAACATTAACGGACACAGACTTTAATTCTAATAGATAATAATTAATTTTTTTGGATTTCAATACGATCGTATTTGAGCTTGTATGAGTATATTACATATGCCGACCGAGATAGATTCTGTACAATTCGATGTACTCTCGCCCGACAAGATTCGGAAGATATCCGTTTGCGAAGTGATAACAGACGAATTGTATGAGAATAATCGACCAAAATTAAATGGATTGCGTGATCCACGTTTTGGCGTGTCTTCTCGGCGCGGCACATGTCAATCTTGTAAAATGACTTGGTCCAACTGTACCGGTCATTTTGGACATTATGAGTTACCACATCCAGTGTTCCACATTGGTTGGATGATAGAGGTACTACAGTGGCTGCGTCATTCTTGCAAGTACTGTGGTCATGTGGAACCAAAGTATCAGCATCGTAAATGTAAAAAGTGCAAAGCACATGTTCCCAAATACCAAAAAACAAACTCCATCACTATCAAAATAACAGAACATGAAAAACCACAACGCGTGTTGAACGCGGCAGAAGTGCATGAACATTTTAAAAAAATTCCACAATGCAACGTTTCCATTTTTCGCGGGAAAACAGACGAGTTTCACCCTACGTGGCTACTACTAACAGTGCTTCCGATACCGCCAAACTGCGTGCGGCCATCACCGACAATGGACGGCGACGAAGTAAGGGGCGAAGACGACATTACGCGAAGGCTTCTGTACATTTTACGCGTTGCAAAAAACTACAAAAACGCAAAGTATCAAAATTCAGTAGTGCGCGAACATGCCATGAAACGAACACAAGACGCTGTCCACATGTATCTGGATCAGGCACGGATGTCCACCAAAGCCACCACGACTCAAAAGTCGATCGCGTCTCGACTACGGGGCAAAAAGGGTCGTTTGCGCGGCACGCTCATGGGAAAGCGCTGCAATTTTACTGCTAGAACAGTTATTACCGGTGATGCCAATCTGGACATGCGCGAAGTTGGCGTACCACAACATGTCGCAAACACACTCACCATTGTCGAAAATGTGAACAGGCTCAATTACAAGGAAATTAGAGACATGGTGGCCGAACAAGACAAACGCATCAAATATGTCATCCAGAAAGACGGCACGCGGCTCGACATGAGAACGATTCGTGGCCAGGTAGACGTTTCGGTCGGATGCTCCGTAGAAAGGGTCATGAAAGACGGGGATCTTGTCCTGTTCAACCGGCAACCGTCTCTGCATCGGATGTCCATCATGTGTCACAGAGCACGCATTATGAAAGTAGGAAAGACGTTTCGCCTAAATCTGACGTGCACAACGCCCTACAACGCGGATTTTGACGGTGATGAAATGAATTTACACCTATTACAAACCCACGAAAGCAGGGCAGACGCAGCGGAACTCATGTCTGTCGCAAAGAATATTATCACACCACAAGCCAATAGACCAGTCATGGGGATTGTGCAAGATTCTTTACTCTCATCTTTCATGTTGACAAGTCCCGGTATTACCCTCGACAAAGCTGAAATGTGCAACGTATGCATGTGTGTCGAAGGTGCAGAGCTTCCAGAGCCCGATATACCAGGCCCGTTATGGTCGGGCCTCCAGTGCATGTCTCTCTTGTTTCCGAAAGACTTTGACTGGAAAGACTATATCTTTAACGGCATTCTCGTCAAAGGCCCTTTAGGCAAAAAGGCGCTCGGCCGATCGCACGGATCGATCATACACCGCCTGTACAACGATTACGGACCCGATCGTACGTGTCAATTTATAAACGAACTACAGCGAATGAATCATCTATGGTTTTCGGGACGGGGATTTTCGATCGGTATAGGAGATATGCGCATATCAGACAATACGGCGGCCCGCGTACGACAGGAATGCAGAGACATTGACCAAAAGGCCGACGCAATCCGCAATACATTTGCAGCAGAAGCCGAATCCAAAATAAATAGACTACTGAACGAGACGAGGGACTCTATGGGGAAAATTGCCCAGTCGGCGATGTCACCAAGCAATTGCCTAGGTCTTATGGTCAAAAGTGGGTCCAAGGGATCCATGGTCAACATACTGCAAATTATGGCTTGCGTTGGCCAGCAGAACTGCTCGGGAAAACGAATGCAACCGACAGTGTCCGGAAGAACACTACCTATGTTTAAGCCAGACGACGACTCTGCGCGCGCGCGCGGGTTTGTAAAGCATTCATACATTGACGGACTAGAACCAGACGAGTATTGGCATCACACCGTCGGCGGTCGCGAAGGCCTAATCGACACGGCCGTGAAAACGTCGACTACTGGGTATATTCAGCGACGGTTAGTCAAATCATTAGAGTCTATACACGTAGCGTCTGACAAAACGGTACGAGACTCTCAGCAACGTGTCATACAATTTGTATACGGCGAAGATGGCATAGACGGAATGACGCACGAGATGGTTACCTGCGCTTTCGACGAAATGACAGAACTTTGTCCAGAATACTATCCATGGCCAGAAGTTTCAGACGCATTCAAACTCTGGAAATGGAACCAAATATCTAAACTCGGAGAGAAATGGGCGATCTCCGTTCCCGCCGAACGTATCCTGAAAAAAAACAAAGACGGCGGTACCATCACCGAGAAGAACTTACGTCGAACAATAGACCCACTTCTCAAAGCAACGGCGGATGTCCCCTTGGTACACGCTTACATACTTTCGGTGTTTGCAAGGAAGGACATCTCATGCAGTCAAACAACTCTGTCTCGCGTCTGTGATATTTTGACCAAAAAATGGTACAATAGTATCGTCGCGGCCGGTGAAATGGTCGGAACCATCGCTGCGCAGAGTGTAGGAGAACCCACTACGCAGATGACACTCAATACGTTTCACAACGCCGGAAATTCCGCAAAGAACGTCACGCTTGGCCTGCCGAGGTTCGAAGAACTCATCAACGCTTCTCGTAAAGCAAAAACGCCCATACTGACCATTTGCTCAGAGGGAACTACAATGGAACGCGCAAAGGCATGGAAACTAAAGACAGATATCAAACGTGTCCGTATTAGAGATATTATGAGCCACTACAGCCACGATTCCACAACATTTCCAGGCCTTGACGAGTATCTTAAATTTCCGGACAATAAGAAATGGCCAGACTCGTCCAAAAAGGGCAGGATTTTGCATTGCACATTCCCGCGGAAAGCTCTGGTTCAAAACGGTCTAAATATATACGAAATAGTCTCCGCACTTCGAACACAGCCGTTTCATAAATATTGCGCTTTCGCATACTCTTCAAACGCAACGGGTCCCGTACATCTATACGCAAAACCAGGATTGAATAGAAACTTTTTTCAATGCGCTAAACGCATACTAGACGCTACGATAAAAGGATCTGCGATGATACCAGAAGTCAACATTCGGGTCGAAGGGGGAAAATTTGTTATTGACACGGAAGGAGTGGATATACGCCATGTACAAGGACTGTCAAGTATCCAATGTAACGAGATCAAATGCAATGACATTTTTGAAATCCGGGACAAGTATGGAGTGGAAGCCGCTAGAAACGCGCTACTCAAGGAAATGCACGCTGTTCTCTCGTTTGACGGCTCGTACGTCAATATGCGCCACTATATGACCATAGTAGATTGGATGACATGGGGTGGCAATATCACAGCGCTTACTAGGCACGGGGTCAAGAAAATGATGGACGGGTCAACCCCCCTTAAAAGAGCCACATTTGAACAACCTGTTGAGATTTTCCACCATGCGGCGTTTAAGGGGCTCCATGATGAACTCAGCGGGGTTTCGGAGCAACTTCTAATAGGTAAAGAGCCCAGGTGTGGCTCGCATTTTAACGGGTGTGTAACGGAAAAAGAATACCAGAAAACATGGGACGAGGAAGAGTGGGAACCCGAAAACGATGATTCGGATGTCGAGATGGAAGGCGCAGATACTTACATTCCCAAGCCAAATATGACCGACAGTTCGTGGGACACTCACACAACATATGCTATATCACAAGAGAATATACGGACCAGTCATGGAACATCTGCATGGATGCAATCTCAAGCTCCTTTACAGAGTACAGGCCAAGCTCCGTCACATAATGCGGGTCAAGTTCATTCACAAAATTCAGTGCCGGCATGGATGCAATCTCAAGCTCCGGCATACTCGCCCACTTCCCCCGCATACTCGCCCACTTCCCCGGCATACTCGCCCACTTCCCCGGCATACTCGCCCACTTCGCCTGCATACTCGCCCACTTCCCCGGCATATTCACCGACTTCACCGGCATATTCACCGACTTCACCGGCATACTCGCCCACTTCACCGGCATATTCGCCCACTTCGCCGGCATACTCGCCCACTTCGCCGAATAAATCTTGGGCAACTCCGGACAGCGATGGCAGTGTAAAGCGACAAAGAGTGGCGTAATTAGACTAAACCAAAATACAGAGTATAAAGATAATCAAAGTATAATAGCTTTTTTAATGAATCCTTCCACGAAAATGTGCGACTTGCAGACACGCGTCTGGTGCTATCGCATATTACTTTCATTTTCTGTGTTGGGTGTATTGTGTACTATGATTTATCAAATATGGTCGTATTATTTCTCTTTGATGAAGCAGATGGACGATCAAACGTTTGAAAGTCCGCGTGTTGGATCAATTATAGATATATGCGACGATTTAGACTATGTATGGAATTCCGTTTGTACTCGTGAAGACAACTCTTGGTCCTGTGACGTCGGTAGCGGCGAGGAGTTCCGAGTTTATATTGAGCAAGTTGGCAAAGCAAACGTGACTGTTTCGGAGTCGAGCATTCGAATTCATTCTATTTTGGAATGTGTCCACATTATGGTGTGGTTGATACCCTGGTAACAGTCGAATCCAGAATACATTTTTATACACTACTACATAATATAGCATGAGTTTTGTTACATGTCGCACCAGTCAGATGGTCGAACATTCGTATTGTTTCTAATAATGATATCTGCGGTGATTTTGTGGGATCATCGCGTGAAATTTTGTTCGTCTTCAGTATTTGGACTAACACTGGGTATGTTCGCGTCAATATGGTGGTCTCCGAATTTTTTCGATCCTGAAATATTCTTGTATCTCTTGCTTCCGCCGATTTTGCTGAATTCTGCCTTGAAATTCGAGATAAAAAGTCTCCGGAAGAATTGGTTGAGTTCTTTGGCGTTTGCGTCTATCGGCACATTGATGTCTATGTTATGGATTACGTGGGGACTGTTAGTCTGGCCAAGGGGTACAACAGTTGAGATGACCCCTGTCTCTGCTCTACTATTTGCATCTATATTGGCCCCTACGGACACAGTGGCAACATTGGCACTGACAAAGAATATACAGATGACCGATATGTATCTGTTTCGAGTACTGGAAAATGAGTCGGTGATGAACGATGCTCTTTCTGTGGTCCTTGTGCATTTGTTCGATAGTATTTTGGAGTCTAACGGCGATATTAGCCGTTGGGTTCCAGTTGAAGTTTTCGTTTCCGCAGCGTTGTCGGCATTTGCATCGCTGTTGCTAGGCTTCCTTGTGGCAAAGTTAATGAACTATTGGAAGACCGAGCATTTGACAGTGCATTACATGGTGTCTATGCTGGTATATGCGGTATGTGAGTGTTTTGACGTATCTGGAATTTTGGGGTTGTTTGTATATGGAGCATGCGTTCAAGAGCCGGAAGAATTCGCCAAGTCTGTGTCGAGTTTATCTTCTATTATTGAGGCTTATGTTTATGTTATGCTTGGCCTTCTTTTCCAAAAATACGACTGGTCATCTTTGGGCATATCTGTGCTGGTCCTTTTATCGTGCATTGTGGGGCGTATCGTTATGGTGTTTAGTATTGGACACTGTTTACGCGTACTGGGACGGCATCAGTGGACGACAAAGACCATGTTATTTTTTTCCATGTGTGGTATTCGGGGGGCCATCTCGTATGCACTGTGTTTATCTTCGGGTACGGATTTCATGAAGTCGACAACATTCGTTGTCATTGTGTCAACTACGTTGGTGTTCGGCGCATTACAAAAATGTTTGGCAAAATTGTTGCTACAGAGGTATATAAACAATTAAATATAGGCAAATATGAATACAACGTTGGGGTCATTAAAGGATGAATCGTTCATTCATTTGTTTGAGCGTGTATGGTATTCTCTAGATGACGTGCTAGTTTGTATAGGTGTGTGGCTAGTCGCCGTGAATCTGTCTCGATTGTGTCATAACGGCATGCGTTCTTACTTCAGAAGCAGTGTTTACGTGGCACAGGCTGTCCATTTCGCCGTTCTGTTTTCGTGTTCGATCTTTTTGGTGGGGCATCTAGTTGGTGGGTCGACTGCAGTGTCCCTATTCCAAGGATTTTCCATCGGGTTTGGCTATGCTATGCAGCCGTATATTGTGTCTTTATTGGCAGGCGCCACGTTTCTGTCCATGGATGTCATTGGAGCGGGAGACGAACTCATAGTGAATAGCGAAAGCGCGACAGTCAAATATGTTGGGTTACTGTACGTGAGCACTCAAAAGGGAGCTACTGTAACATACTATCCGAATTCTGTGCTTTCGTCGAGACCTTTTTCCGTGCAGCGAAAGATTGCGGCTCTATAGTTCGCCCTTGGTTAGGTTTACCAGTCGGAACACAGAATCCATGAGGTCTAGTTTCCACGTTGGCAACTGGTGCATGTGTGTCGCTATCCAAAGAATCGACCATATGACCGTCGTTGTTAGAAGCTTGCACGTCCATAAAAAAATATCTTTTATGTTTTTGAAGATAAAGTGTACAACGCAAAATATGGCGACAAATGCAAGCGCCATAACGACATCAAACAGGGTCGTCATTCGTGTCCGCCAAATCATATCCATTTACACGACGTTGAGAATATGCGGAGAATATGTTGAGAATGCTATCTATAAATAGCAGAGCTAAAAGCACTATTTCGCTTACGATGACCCACTGCTGCCATTCCTGCATGGTAATCACGTCCGCTTTAAAACATATGCTTCCTACCAATAGCATCAGAATGACGCCCAGGCACGAAAGGACTCTAAACAGATGTCGACATCGTTTTGGGCCGGAAGTTTGGACAACAAAAATATGCCGAATGTACACAATATGAACGAGAGATATGATGGCGGCATTTGTGATATATATCACCGTCGCAATTTGGCTGCTATTATTGAACGCACATAATATGGTCCCAATAGACATGAGTGACCATATGTACCAGTAGAGACCAGATTCAGTGACGTCTTCGACGTGGCCTACTATACACCATATACCGGCGGCTATGAATGTAAATGCCGCCATCAGTAAATTCAAATGCCAGTCCGTTATAATGTCGAGCGTTCTAAGACAAATAGCAACAAGGGACAGCATCGTCCACGTCGATATTACCAGAACTATTTTTGTTCGTCGAACTGCGTGGGCGATGAGAGCCGTAAGCAATAATGCCGTGGCAAAAAGGACAAAGAGTGGAATAGATCGAACGATGGGCGTTTGTTCAAAGTATGTTAATAGAGTGTATGTAAATATCATTGACCATGCACTCATGGCCCATGTTATGGTTTGGCACCGGTACATAATGAGAATTTAATTGTACGTTAAATAGATAATATTTACAAATACATGCTGATTGGCGGTGCTTGTGCCGCAAATACCTGAGCGTGTTTGCAAAACGTTTTCATGCCTTCTTCTAAATCGTTTATGTTCAATTGTGTATGTGCATTGTTCGGAAATTGGCGTACAATCGCGGCTTGCTTGCTGTGAAAGATGAGTTGCTTTGTCGATCCGCCACCATTTCTCAACTTTTTAGCGTTTCGTTTAAAAAAATCCATTATTTTCACGGCATCGCTTCTGTCGCATTTCCATTTACTTTCTTTGAGCTGTTTCCGAAAGATCGATTCGAGCATGACGGCCGGTGGTGTTTTAAATCTATACACATACCCAAATCGTCTTTCAAGCCCAGCATTAAATGTAAAGAGTTGTTTCATATCGTTCTCGTAACCGGCCATGATGAAAACGACCTGTTTGTCTTGGTTTGACATGGCTTCTACAATTTCTGTGAGCACTTCGCGTCCATACATGTCATCGCCATCCTTTGCGGAAATAATCGAGTATGCCTCGTCAATAAATATGACGCCACCCTTACACGATTCAATGAGCTTTTTGGCCTTTGCCACAGAATGGCCTTGATATTTGCCAACCCAATCCGAGCGCTTTGTGATCTTAAAGCGTCGCTTGTCTACAATGCCGAGGGCGTCCCAAACGTCGACAATGAGCGAGGCGAACGTTGTTTTCCCAGAACCAGGCTCGCCGAGAAGAAGCGTGTGCACAAAGTGTCCCTGCAAAAGCTTCATTTTTTGTCTACATTTTGCAACGAACGGCGGGTCTTCCTCTTCTTCATATTCATCGTCTGACGAATCTTCCTGGGCTTTCTGCAATGTGTGCGTTAATAATGCAATGAGCGCCATTTTGGCGTCGTTACCCGGCTCGTAATCCGGGTCGTCCTCTTCAGAAGTTGTTGAAGATATGCGTGGACGTTTCGCTCTACTGGATCTCGTCTTTCGTTTCCGCTTGGACCGGCGTAGTGGTTTATGTGTGGCGCATTGAGAAATAAAAAACAATACCATCTTTGCTACAGTTTCCTTAATATCTTCGTGTCCGACAAAGTCTGCCAAAGACCGAAGCGCTGGGACCAACTTTGGAAAAGAAGATGAGTGGGTATGAAGATAAGACTTTAATTTTTTAAATTGTGCCATAGTCATTCTGCAGGTGTCCTATAAATATTTGTCACGATTAAAGCCACATACTTGATAAATATGTAGAAAGTAAATTTACGTTTTTTTGTTTAAACGGATCTGGTGTACCGTGTCTAAAAAATGACGTCACACTTTGTTATGGAAGCATGTTTAGAAATCTTCCATAAGCGAAAAACTGGTATCCGCCGCACTGTTTCCAACACCAGCCATAGTGTACTCTGCTACACGCTTTTCGAAGAAGTTCGTTTTCGAATCAATGGATATCATTTCCATAAACGCAAACGGTTGCGCTACGTTCCAAATGCTAGGATGATCAGTATCGAGCATAGATAATAGCCTGTCTGCACAATATTGGACATACTGCACCATATCCTTTGTTCCGAGTCCTACCAAGTTGTTGGGTAGTGCAGCGCGTACAAATGCTTCTTCAATAGCAACGGCTTCTTCGAGGATGGCAGCAGCTCTCTCGTGTGTCAATGGAGTCTTTTCCATATTCAGCATTGCAATGCCAAATTTTGCGTGCAAGGACTCGTCGCGCTGAATGAGTTCGTTGGAAAAGGTTAGCCCCTTACATTTGTCTTTGGTCCTTAGCCAATACAGACTCGCAAATGACGCGGCAAACAGGACACCTTCAAATATACAAAAAGCCCACAAACGTTCAACAAATGGTCTTTTTGCATCCATATACTTTCTAGCAAACTCGCCCTTTGCTTTAATGGTGCGTTCTTGCGCAACAGCGTTGAATAGTGCTTCGCGTTGATCTGCCGGTGCAAATTTGTCAAGCGCGGTGGCGTATGTTTCGGAATGTATGGTCTCTATGTAGGCTTGGAGTGTGTAAAACGTGCGACATTCTGCCACAGTAACCTCGGACATGAACTGGTCCATTAAATTGTCGATCACAAGCATGTCCGAAGATGCGAAAAAGGCAATGATTCTCAATAAAAATGTTTGAGCCGATTTGTCAAGGGTGCGCCAATCTTGCAAATCGCCGGCCCAATCTATCTCCTCGGTGGACCAAATGACGGATTGTTGCTCCTTGAATATTTTCCAGAGTTTAGGATGGCGGATAGGCAATAAAACGAGTCTTTTTTGTTCCTGGTCTGTGAAAAAAGAAGTCATGGGTGAATCTCATTCGAGGGTTTATATATGTTGCCAATTTGTTTGACCCGGATTCACGTTTCATAAAAAACGCTATAAATTGGATGTAGTTATTGTGATATGACCGACTGTTCCCGAGACGATTGGATCAGTGGTCTCTGGTTTATCGTGTCTGGGTCCATTTTGACATTATCTGCTCTTGCGTCGTTACTAGTAGTGGGTCCATTGATAGCGAAACGCTGACGCCTATATTGGCGCATGTAATGTTTTCGGCAAAGCTGTTTCGAAAAAACAGTATCCGAACATTCGATGCAAGATCGAGACGTAAAGTGATAAAAACATTTGTTTTCCATGTATACCGAACGTGTACACGCGCTACAAACAATTCTGTCGGGGAATTCGCGTTTTCTGTAGTGGTGCGAACATACCTGTTTACAATAAGACGGTTTCGAACAGTCCGGCCACGCGCACATGACGTTTATCCGACGAAAATGGCCTCGACAAAGTGTCAGCGCGAACACTGGACGTAAACAGTTTGGCCACGTACAGTGGTATTCGTCGGATTTTTTCTTATGCCAGCAAGTTCGACATAAACCTGATCTATATGGAGAAGACGTACAACAATTCATAAGAATGAACATTTAAAATTTTATTAAATACTAATTATTATTTACTCAGACGCGGCTTCGACTTCCTCCATGGCAGAGGGGAACTGGTAGTTCATCTGAAGCTCTACACATACCTTGTACATGCCTTCGGGGCCATCGGGGTGAGAATCCACGTAATGCTTCGTGAGCTTGCTCGTGAATTTAGCACGGACATCGTTCAGATCGGTGAACGGCATGCGTGCCAGTACGTGCGACTGCAGGTCGTTGATCACGCGGTCAAAAACATGGGCTGGCACCTGGACGTACTTGCCATTGAAACGGGCCTCAGAATCGACGTTGATCCCAAGCTGTTCCCAATTCTGACGGATAACGTTCAAGACCACATGGTTCTGCGACACTAGGTAGTACTGTTCGCCCGGGAACGCAACGACGCCGTCGTACAAGTTCTCCGTGTTGCAGTTTCCGTACTGCTGAATGTAACGATCCGACGCAATCTCGTTGGGCTCGTACACGTTAAGCTCGGCGCGCGACTTCTCGTAGGGCATGACGGCCAGAAGATTACGATAACCGTTAGCATCCTTGGCGGTCGCCTCGGTGCCGAAATCCGTGCGGGTCGGGGTGTGGAGCCATCCCTCGTTGTTCTTGATACTGGGCTCTTTCTCAGAGGCATTGTAAAGGTTCAGGGCAAACGTGACGGGCTCCGAGCAATCCGAGTAGATCGACTTGACGGTGATCGAGGTAAGAATACCCTTGGACACGTCCTCGTCGCCTGACGCCTGGAACACGTTGGCAGCATTGGCCAGCTGGACAATGACACCGTGCTCGAGCTGCTTGGCAGTCGCATTCGACTCAAACACGACGCGCGTCGTGAAAGTGTCAGAGGGGGCATCCTGCTGGTTACCGACAGCTGCGGTCAGAGTCGGCAAAACTTCTGTTGATTCGGAAGACGTGGGGGAGGACTGGACAGGGCGCTGAATCTTAGACATTTTTGTGATTGGTCTTTAGGCCCTTATATAAGTGACAAAAGTTAATTCGTGCAACACCAAAAATCAGCACATATGTGATTTCAAGAATGGTAATACACAAACATAGACCAAAAATGAATCCTTATTTTACACTTCAGTCTGCATTAAAACATCTTTGTAAAAATACTGTCATTATTGCACAGGACAACACTGCAAACGGTCAAAAGGTATTTTTTTGCGAACAAATTCGAACGCTGATTCGCAAATATGCTACTTTGGAAAAAAAACATTGGTACGAATGTTTGGTGGAACACAGGCCCTCTCGAATATTCCTGGACGTCGAGTCCACGTCCAGTGTCAATGTCAATGCCATTGTAACGTTTGTTCAACTCAGTGTAAGGCAAATGTTTGGCGTAGACGCACTCGTAGAAGTCCTTGATTCTTCGTCGGTGAAAAAATTCTCGTGGCATATTATCGTCATGAACGTGGCACTTCGGAACGTATACCACGTCGGCGCTTTCGTCAGACGCATGGTTCTTGCTATGATGCATGTAATGGAAACAAACAGAGCCTCGTTTGGCAGTGGCGAAGTGAGCGCCATTGATACGGCTGTATACACAAAAAATCGCATGTTTCGGGTCGCGGGTTCGTCAAAATACGGCTCCGAAAGAATACTTAAAAACCCGAAAACGTGGGATACTTTACTCGTGCAGTCTGGTCAATTTCACAACGTATACGAGTGCAAAGAAATCGATGGTTCCGAACCAATGTCCACATCTTTATCCCCGGAGAAGTTGTTTGTGCTCGTCGGTCCCCAAGAGTGGTCGCGGATATCCATGGCAAAACGTACGAGCCAGGCGCGAACAACTTGCACCCTGGTATCTCCAGTATTGGATTGGTTAGACCGGCATTTGGACGCTCAGTGTCAACGCCAGTCGATGACGTGTTCAGAGAATGGCGCATTTCGCGTGTCGACACGGTCGAAAAAATGTTGTATTGCGAAACGAACACATCGTGGGAATAATATATGGTTTGAATTACATTTGAACAGTATGCAAGTTTTTCAACGGTGTTATGACGAAGATTGTCGACGCCAGTCGGTCAAAGTCGACGTGCCGCATGCACAATGGTCTAGGTGGCAAAACGCATGGTCACAAGTTATCCACGCACCGATGAACGAAAACACCCTATTTAATATCTCATATTAATTCAAAAATGCCCATCGCTGTGAATAGATCGCCGAACGTCCAACTTGACGACACTTCATCCAAACTCCTGGATTCGATCATGGCCCGCCTCGGACAACAGGAAGAGCATGTAAAATCGGTTCACATTCTTCCCAACTTCTCTGTAGATACGGAAGCTACACTCCAGTTCGGAGAAGCTCCTATCGCGCAGGGCCTCGTTGTGTGCGTCAAAAAGTCGTACAAGCTTGGCCAGGAAGACTCGCAATGGTTTCACCCGTGCATTGCTCGCGGTCGGTCCGTTTTCTCGCTAGCGGCACCTCTTAGTAAATCCCAGCTGACCTCCATCGATCTGTCAGGATCGAATTCGTCCATCGGAGAATATACCATTTCACGACCTGATGACTTTGGCTGTGAACAAATTGAGAATCGACTGGTCGTGGACGTCTCCGATGACGGAATGCTGCTCCCCCTGTACAAGAAATGGATTCAACAGGAATTGACCGCGGGAGAGGTTGACAAACGCTGGAAACGCATGAATTTTGGAGATACATATTCTATCATTGCCAAAACCGAAGCGTCTAGAGTGAATCTCGCCAACTCTGTGGCTCCGAACTGCACTTTGGTCATGTCGGACACTGTGAATGCAGTCTTGTCAGACACTGAAAACATTTATTTTACGAACAACGCAGTGAGGCCAAATACGGACGGAACTGTTCTCTTAAAGTCGTCTGCTCTCGGGGGGTATAGAGTTTATGAGACCTCGGAGAAGAAACACCGCTTTTACCCGTCCAATCTCGGCATGGCAAAAGGATACTATGCTTGGGGTCAAATGAACGAGCAGAACTGCGCAAGAATTGAATCTGCGTGTTCGTGGACTGGCAAACTCAAATTTAACACACAAGTCATGAAACCGCCAGCGATATTGTCCAAAAATATTCGCGCTGTGGAAGACGAATTTTCCATGACGCACCAAGATACACTTGCCATGCGTCTTTCCAGGTTTACGGGATCAGACTCCATTGTGGACAAGTTGGCGCCAACAGACGTGTTCAAGCTCGAACCGGGACCGGAGCATACGAACAGTGCGAACAATTATATTTCGGCACCCATTGCCATGGATCATCCTGTCCTGAACAAACTCATGAACAACATTCGTTCAGTGCAAAAGGCTTTCCCGAACTTTCACCTGTTCAACTCGAATTATATGGACGGGAATCGGCTCAAATTACCCAGAGCGGTATACCAACACTTAGCAGAGTAAAAATAAATACGTTCATTCTCTTTAATATTCTAAACCTAACCGTGAACGACTACCCATCGGACGTGACCAGTCGTGTACTTGAATGTTGCTCGACGCTTTTCTCAAGGCCGAGAGCACCATTGTTTGCTCCTGGTGCAACCTTGCAAACGTCTGGTCAAGGCGGTAACCCGTTGACGCCAGACAACTGGTGATGCTCATGCGTACGGCCACCAGTCTGGCAAAATAACGAGAAACTTCAGGGTTCTCTATTAGAGTCTTTAACGAAGCGTTCGAAAACCCATTGTGTACAATACCCTCTGCTTCTTTAATATGACCGTAGACGGGTGCCGACAAGTGCACTACACCAGATACCTCGGGAGAATACATCCAATGCTCTTGGTTTTGGGTTACGCAGACAGTATCACAAACAGTCTCGTTCGTCTTGGACTCTGGTACCGAAACCAATTTTGCCAAACGTCTGGACGAAAACGCAGCGACCATCATCAAAAATTTATACCCTGGGTCCGTCTTCACCTCCGTCGTTAACTTTTCAACTTTGACAGCGTGTTCCGCCGACGGTGGCTCTCCAAGCATCTCCGCGCGCTTCGCAGAGTTTGCAACCTGTTCTTCTTCAGACAAATCTTCGTCCAACATCCGAATGGAAGTCTCGTTGGGTTGCAATCCTTCTGCTGGAAGAAACTTCACGTTATGTGTTTCCCAATTATTCATTTCGGGAACGTCAGAACTCCTTTATACTGCTAATCCACATGTTGAACATTGCTATTCGCCAACATCGTGGGTAACCGCATTTTGGTGTACAAGACGTCCCTTTGGTGTTCTACCCATTTAAAATAAAACAACATCACGACCACGACAATAGATAAAATAAACCAATGCAAATTTGCCACGAGCCAGTCCCCGATACCGTCACATCGTCCATGCCCACAAGGATACCAATCATTCAAAATATCATAAAACGCCGCCGACGTAGGGTTCTCCGAGACTATGTGAGAGGCCCTCTCACACAAGTTAAACGTGCCCAAATCGGCCTTTGTTATCGGATCTGAACACACATCCGAATTCAAATACGTCATGGCTTCGTTATGTTTGCGGCGGTGGTCCACCAGGTAACTATTGTAATTTCGAATCTGCAACAACGCACATATAACGAGGAGCGTCCCTACAACATACCGAACTATCATGACATTTTTTTGCCTTTGCTGTTTATAGTAATTAGCGCAGTCCATTTGAATCCAGACATGGCCAAAATTTCAACGACGGTCACTTTTCGCGACTCATTTCTACGCACTAACGTGAATTCGTCATCAACGACGGGTTGAGGTATGTCGTCGCCAGATAAACCGTACACAATTTCGTTTTTGTCGTCCCAAATGGAAGATTCCTTCCACCGCACCACCGCCTCGGAGAGATCCGGGAAATCTTGTTCAAAGAGCCAAAAGCGACCCTCAGAATCTTTCCAAATCTTTTTGTGTTTTTTCAAAATACGAAGGGGTGGCGTGCGTCGCATACCATTAGAAACAAATGATATCATATTATACACAAAACAAATGTTATTTATATTTATATTTAGCTAATTTATTCTCTACCGTTGCTTGGCCATAAGAGGTATAGCGCAGCGGCTGTCGCGGCACACGCGACCGAGACCACTGTCGAACGCACATACAATCGTACCATGTCGGAGATATTCCACTATGAGTATATAGGGGATTTCCGGTAACTTTAGCATGAATCCCACACAATTTTGCGAGACAAAATGTTCAAAATATCAGTATTGGTGGATACGTAAACCGATGCTGTACGTAGAGTCCATGATAGATCACAACGAGTGCATGCGTCATTGCCTTCGCACAGCCGCGACAAAGACAATGATTACTAGAGAAGCTTTTGCAAACAACGAACAAAATATATACGCTGCTTCAAAGCGCAACGCGAAGTAAACGTCGTCTTTGGACGCCTTTTGCATACAAGACCTGCATTGTTTGTTTGTATAGTACAAAAACTGAACCATATTCACCAGAGGGAATGTCACAAAGCAAAAGAGGATGACACTGTTCAGAATCGTGACAAATCCGAAGAGCTGTTGCATGAGCTCTGCTGTCTCATTGGTCTCGTCAAGCCACGGTGCAACTGTTTGGTCGTAAATATCCCACAGCTGCCAAAATTGGAATACGAATACCAGAGCAGAGACGAGCCAAGCCCACGCACGAATCGCCCACGGCCTCGGTGTAAACTCCATGGGGAGTCCAAGCGTGACCCATTCCAATACACCCCCAAACACGTTGACGCAACACATTAAAAGTGCATTTGCCAACAGCAGGTACAGATCGGTCACTCGAGTTAGAGTCAAAACGATCACAAACATTATGGAAGCCGTTAATGAGTACTCTAGATAGCGTAACGGTTGTGTATTTCTGGTCAACCAATATTCATACGCGTCGCGGATCGGCCATGCAATCAGCGTGTGGGAGATTGACGTGAGTACGCAAAATGCGCATATGAGTGTCCACATCTGCCATTCTTCTGTCACCAGGTAACTGGTCTGAAAAGGCGGCATCACTGTGTCTGGAGAACCAGACTCTTCCGAAATGACGGCATAGCCATAGTCTTCAACAAGCCCCGTCTTATAATCATCTTCGAAATTTTCTCGAATGCAACCGAACCAATCGTAAACATCGTCGTACGTCTGACCAGCGCATTCGGACGAATTGAACGGAAACGGTATGGGATTCGGCACAATGGGCAAACTGCGCGTGACGACAACTTGGAACGGACTGTTGCCCTGAAGACCGACGATAAGGGTCATGATAGCAAAAATCGCGTGCAAAATAGCAGCGGAAACATTCAACCTAAATAAACTATCGAAACCGTCGCTTGAACCACATCCAACTAGCGGCTCTGGCTTTTGCTTTGCTCTCAAACCAGATACAACGGGCGCGCCGTCGAGTAAATAACTTAGACGTGGATTGCGGCCAGACATAAACGTTACGTAAATAACAACTTTTATACTACATTTTCCCTGTTTTGATTGAACGATTAAAATTGCAGCGCTTCCGAACATTCTTCGTCTGTATCCAAACCGAGTGCGTTTCGCAGATGTATATTTTCAGATCTAAGCGCGTTTATCTGTTCCACAAGTCTCTTGTTCTCGGTCTCTAGCCAACTTACGATGTATTCCTTGTGCGCGTCGTCCTGTCTGGCTTGTTCGTTGCATTCTTTCAACTGACGACGAGATATTTCTGAGAGATCCGCGAGTTTTTGCTTGCATCTCTCGTACATTGTCGGTAATCGTGGTGGCGCTGGTACGGCCGACATTGTTGATGTTGTTGGGCCATTTATACAGTCGTTTCAAATACCGACTCCGGCGTCACCCGCGTTCACGACGATACCATACAGAATGGCCATAGATAGAATTGAACTTCCCAGCTTTGGTACGGCCATCACAAACTGATCGTCGGCTAAGAAAATGACAAATGCTAGTATCTGATTGGCGAGGTTGAAAATGGTTCCCACAAATGATGCAGAACCATCCTGATTCGCACGCAAAACTTTAAAGATACCCCCGATAAACACACTTATGAGTAGGCATGTCCTGAGCGGCACCTTGTAAATTTTTGGCGACTGACGTCGGCGATAACCTACAAGTTTGTACTGGTAGTACGCCTTGTCGTACCACATGGCACATCCTTTGCATTTGCGGTAACATGTATTATGTAACGGATCTGCCAGACATATTTCCTTTTCGTACATTTCGACGTCATTTCGGAGAGTTTTCCAGAAAATTTCTGACGCGCGTTTTCTAGCCCCTTCGAGCTTCCGACTTTGCAACTGCATACGCAGCGTGTCTATCTGTTCGCATGCAAGTTTCATGTCCTTGTCGTGTTGCGATACCCCCGGTAGAAAATTACGCCTCTCCAAGTTTCTACGTACCATGACGAATGGAATCACATAGCTTAAATAGGCGTTATGCACGCACGCCCATTGGGCCTATTTAAGTCTTGTAGATCTTTTCGAAATGCAGTCGAGACCAGTCTTCAGAGTCATGGTGTCCGGCGATTGTCCAAGAATAAAAGACGGAACGCTCGACCGTCAATACAAAAGAAGATGTCAACAAGAACTCGAAGAAGAGGACGATATCATTCGGACACAATATAGTGGCGACCGTGACGCCTACGTAAAAGCACTCGCAGACATCCCAAACGCACATGTACAAATCGCAGACTTGTTCGACAACCCCTCTTATACAAAGTACAGAAATCAAATACTCAATGGAGAAACTGCCAAGGCTCTGAACTGGATGAAAAATGTGTCGCTGGGACCTATCGAGCGCGGCGTTCTAGCAGAGTTAAGCTTTCAAGTTTTGGCAGATACCTGTTCAGACGGTAAGTGTGACGCAACGTGGACGACGAAAGGCGATGCAAATGCCAAGCAAAACTGGACAATCATAAAGAAAGAATATGATGGCCTGCTTCAAGCGGCCAAGGGCCCCAACCTATTGTTTCATCCACTGTACGCGGCACAAATTTTCGAGGAACTTGTAAATAGTGAGGTAGATGCAAATGTGTTTGTTCCATTTGATCCGAGCGAATACTCAACATTCATACGCCATTTCACAGAAAGACTCGATGAAAACGAGCAGTCGTGGGTTCCAAAGCAACCTGTCTTATTGTATTCTTTTCTAATGGACGAAGAAAATTTCGCTGTGATTGTCGACAAGTTTGAGTTCATCTCGAAACGCCTGCAAGATTATTTCGAGGACCTGATCGACAATCAATATAACTTTCCGGGGAAAAGGCTTCAGAAGACAGCCTTTGATAAGTTGGACGCGTTAAAAAAGCAGGGTCATGACATAAAGGAACTTGTCGCCGATAAAACACAAGGTATCGCGCTCTCAGATGTCGGAAATACTCTTCTCACGCTTTACCTAGGCCTTGTCGTTGAACAGGCTCGAAATGACGGTCCCCTGTCTACTTTTTTAAAGTTGGACGAATCTTCCATGTCGGTTGAAGATATGTTTGTACAGGCGTACGTTTTCATTTGTCGTGAACAAGAGAAGAGATTGAAAGCGTACAAAGAAACAACTCCTTACACGTTTTCCGAGTTTGGTAAAGGTAAAAAAGTCTGGTTCCCGAGACTGTTGCACCATGTTCCGCAATCTCTTTCAGAATTGAATATACGTACTGAAAACGGAAAACCCTTTTGCAGTGCGTGTCAGAAAGGATACACGACATACTATGGTTCGACATGGTACCTACAAAATAAAGTGCGCGAAGATATCAAATGGAACGAAGATGAAACGTTGGTTGTTTCGGGAGGCAATGACAGAGGCCTATGCGTTCAATTACTGGACGATCTTCTACGAGAAGCTGGCATTGATCCGAATGCAGAGTCGAACAATCCGTGGTACATTGATTTTGTGGGTACGTGGCAGCAAGCTCAGAAGCGTCTTGACGCATACAAAGCCAAACAGCAAGAAATGTACGATTCGAATGATCCGAGATACAGTTGGGTCGAATACTATTGGCACTGGCTTATACTCAAAGTGGACCTCGTGATCAAGAAACTGGCCGGCATCAGCGACGTCGAGCCATCTGTCGATTTGCCGGCGCCAGAATTGGAGGAGCAAAATGAATGGGGCGAGTGGGTTCTTGGCGGATTTAAGAAGTTCTACGTATTTCTAAAAGAGGCGGCCAAACTGTCTGGTGTGTTGTTATACAAAGTGATCGCACTCATTCTTAATTCACCAATGACACAGGAATTAGTTATCCGGGGCATAAAAAACATGAAAGAAAATTTATGCAGAAGAGTAGCGATCCATCAAGGGAAAGTTGACATGGTAAAATCTACCAACGAAAAAAACGAAGACGGCACACCTGTTCTCGAAACATTCAACCGCGAAACCGGCGAATGGTTTAAAGCGACGAAAGAACAGCGCAAAGCATGGACAAAAAAAGACGAGGATATCACGTCTGCATGGTGGAAGGACGCCGCTTTCACGTTTTTTAACGCACTTTCAGAGTCTGGTGCCGCGGGTGGTAGTTGGCAAAAGTTTTTTGAGGGGGGAACTCTTTTCTATGGAAAAGGTCTCGACGCATTTATATCGTCGTTTGAGTCGGTACCCTTTTTGGGTCCAATTTTGACAAAGGCAGGTGGAGTAGATACAATCAAACCCATCATCATTGGGACACTGGTTGCGCAAGGCGACAAAGCATGGCAGGAATTGGTCGCTGCGAACAAAAAAGTGTCCCAACTGATAAGGCTTTATCAAGCTGTATTTATGGGCGCTTCGGACTGTTTGACAAGCGGTCGTCTGGTGATTAAAGACGGTGCCGAACTTGGTTCGACGGCATACTACAAAGACGCATTCTTGCACGCACAGTTCAACATTCCTTATTATGCCATTATTGTTTTGAACGAAGTGGCTACAGCAAAAGAACAAGGCAGAGACGTTGATGTGGATGAGATCATCGAAACGCTGACGCGGACCGAGTTAGTTGCTGGTTCGGCCCAGCGAAAGGCTCTCGCCGACCAAGCCAGATTAGATCAGGAAAATATGGATCAATGGTATCATGAACAATCGCTTATTATTAGAGGTAAAAAGGGGAAGGCGGTTGGGTTTGACTTTGAGATGGACCGCATTCGACAAGAGAACGAATATCACGATGAACAGCGCAAATTGGCCGAGGATTGGGAAAGGAAAAAAATACTCTTAGGATCCGCTGTAGTCTTTGCTGCACTTGTGTCAGCTACCATTGCTACGGGTGGTGGAGCTGCCATTGTGGCAGGCGCTTCTTCGGCTGCGACGGCGGTAGGTAGTGCTGGCTCGGCAGCGACGGCAATGGGAGCGAAAGCCGGTACATTTGTTCTTGCGAATGGCGGTACGATAATGAATTATGCAACGAAGGTGTACGACAAAGTGAAAGACTATCCAAATGAAACCGTTATGGCGGGCGGGCTCGCTATGGCTGGCATAAAATACGTCAAAGACTACGTAGATCATAGAAATGACGCTTTAAAGATATTGACGGTGCACGAAGTTTTGAAACAGTCGCACGTGCGCGGTATATATTTTAAAACGCAGCTCAAACAGCAGATTCAGAGATTCAGGAGTGAAAAGGAAACTTCCATGGCGAAACTCCCAGTCTTGCTACGTCAAAAATCAGGGTTGCTTGTTGTGTGGGCGAAAAAGCCCATGATTAACGAAAAAGAGGCTCTGAATTTCTTCGGAAAATACGGTAGTCCTCACGTTCATATTTAGGTATTGTGAGATCGTGTATTTAACGAATGTTTCATTTGTATATGCCTATCATTGTGAACGCTGATGATCTCGGATATTCGGAAACTCGTGACGCCGGCATTTTTGAGGCGTTTGCGAACGGTGCAGTCTCAGCGGCGTCTTTGTTGGTTAATGGGCCTACGGCAGCGACTGCGGCCAATAAAGCAATAGAAGTTGGCCTGTATTTAGGGTTGCATTTGAATTTGTCAGAGGGTGAATCGCTGTCCGGGCCATCCAGTATAACGAACCCTGAGAATGTTATGTATTATAAGCACGAGTTTTGGGAATTGGTAGTCGGTAACATAGACACTGTTTCGAACGATATCCGTAAAGAGACTGTTGCCCAGATAGAGCGTTTCAAGGAACTAACGGGTGCATATCCAACCCATGTAGACGGACATCAGCACGTGCACGTTTATCCGCACATGCCCGATATATTGGCGCCGATATTTCATGCGTATGGAGTTTTATCTGTGCGTATTCCGGACGAAGACGTGTCGAGTTACGACTGGTTATCGCGTGCTCGCAAAGATCGTTACGACATGCGTTTTCCGTGGTCTCTCCGTGCCCGCTTGGTGTACAGGAAACATGGCATTCGTGCGCCTGACTGTTTTGTTGGTCTTGGATTGGCGGGACACGACATGGATATGGATCGTTTGTTGACCATAATGGCGGGAACCTTTGGTACAGTTGAGTGGATGGTGCACCCCGGACATTCGGACACGAGCATTGTGAGAGATATATTTGATGACCTATTTCATCGTGAGTCGGCTCGTGTGTACGAATTAGAACAGCTGAAAAAGATCTGCCACCATTTAGAATTGTCCGATTGGTCTTGTTACGATATTTTTAGAGAGTAAAAGAAAAAGACGTATTAAAGGAACGTATATAAGTTGTGTATATGATTTGTAATGGATATATTACCGGCACTTGACTTTGAAGCTGTTGCAGATAATACTGGATTGGACGCGGACGACGATCCAGGCGAGTTTGTACCGTGTCATTTTTCCGACGACGAAGAGGAAGCACATGACGATGGTTGCAAGTGTGCGTTATGTCAGTATGGCGACGGTGGTTCTGGCGAAGCACATTCTGTGATTCAGCGAATGCAAGAAATTGACTCGCAGATGGTAGGGAAAGTTCGTGACGGTGAAATATATTCGCTCCAGGCGGATTTGTACCGCACTCACGTGAAGGAGCCATTAGAGCGTCAGGGTATCGAGGCACCCGATGTGACAGCGGAGACGTGCAAGGCACATTTTTCGAAACATCGCATGAATATGAAGCGAATGGTGGGTTCTGAGATATCGTTTGTCAACGCGATGCAGAAGCACGTACGTCGGGAAAACATTTTGTCACGAAACAACGTAACTGGCCGTACCAAGGTAGACCACGGTGCTATAAAGCAGTGGATAGCTCTCTCGAAACATAAATTAGACTTGATAAAGTATTACAAGGGGCCTTTGTCTAAAGAAGTTGCATCGAAAACTCAGTCCATTAAACCGTATAGCTTTTCTTAAAAAAAAAATCCAAAACGTAAAATTTGATTCAAGTTGTTCTCGACCCAACGACAGTATGACAGTATAAATAGGGTTCGAATCGTTGGAATACAATGGCTTCTATCGCTTCAATGAAGGGCGCACCAACTTTGGGAAATGTCAATTCTTCCCCTCCTTTTTCATTTAAAGCGTCGTCAGATGTCCGCGCCGATTACAGTAGCAAGCCAACTGTCGCTGCTCTGCGAAACCCTACCATGCACAACAAGGTACCTGAGACCCGCGTGAACGGAACAGCTCGTGCGCCAATTTTTGTGCGGCCGTTTGTTCGTGGCTACGAGAAGCATTATTCTGAGGGCGATCTGCTTTTTGTGAAACGTGGCGATGAGAGAGCGTCTTCTGCTCACAATGTCGTCGCCAACTTGCCTGTTCTGAATCACATTCTGAGAACGGAGAAAGAAGCTGGCTCTGATAATCTCAAGTACAAGACCATCGACGACGTGCTCGAAGATTGGAATTTTTTAGGAATTCTGAACAATGACATGGACACAGGGTCAAAGTGGCAACGTTTGCTCAATGTGAATGTGCGCGGTCGTTCGCGCGTGGCCCGCCTATGGTCTCCCGAGAGAGGACATCTACGCAAAGGCGACCAAGTTTGGATTTCGTTTGTACAAAAACGTACCCAAAATTCGATAAAGACCTTCCAAAATCCAAATGGGATTCGCGAGGCTCTGGCAAGGAATACGTCATACATCGAAGCTATTCCCACAATGGATTGTTGTGACGACTTCATGGACGCGCTCATGTCCATTCCGATCGGCATTGTTTCTCAGGTTACTCTGAAGAGACCCATTACAACATCTCAGCAGACTGCCCGATACGTTACGGAGACGTGTAAATCTTTAGAACGCATTGAAGTGCTCATGCGTATATAAACAAAATTGCAGTATATAAATCGCTTCATTTTATTAAAACTCTATGGCTTATTCTAATGCCAAACGCCGTCGCATCAAACCATTTGCACGTCCGACTTCGTTCGACATAAATGTTGCATTCGACATTCGCCACTACCAGAGGATCAAATACGGTAGCGTGATTGATCCGTACTTTCCCGCCGTAGGAACGGACGAAGCCTTTCAGGTTCTCGAGGGTGAAGTGTTGATGCAAACGAACAACCCTGGCGTTCGCCGTTACGGTGATCATCAGATGCATGTATTCTCTTTCGCCAATGGGCTTAAGGGCGACACGCTCACGTTGAATGCGTCTGCCACAGGCGGAATAGAGACGGACGACGAACTCAATGGTCAATTTAAGGAAAAGAAGAAAGTTATGCGCGGTCTCCGTTACGCAGGCGTTGCTGTCACTGGGTTTACACCCGAAAAAGACGTTTTTGAGCAGGGGTTTGTCGCCACAATCGCTGGTCTGAACACGTTGTTCAACAACGGTGCCGCGACCGTGTACCCCGGCGATATTATATGCGCCGATATCCCGAATCCTGCAGACGCCGGATCCCGCAAGAATAGAGCCCTACAGACCGGCGTTCCTCGCGAAAAGTTACAATTCGTAGTGACCCCATTCGGAGGGAAGAAGGGCCTTGAGAAACAGCTTGGAACGGGACTGGCATCCAGATTTATCATGGGGACAGCTTTGTCCTATGCGCGACCGGGTGCGCCTCTGGACGTTGTTTTACACCGGTGTAACCACGTTGTCAAGAAGAAAATTGTCGCTGCACCGGCTACACCCGCAGATACGTCGGGTTCGGGATCAAAGAAAAGTAAAGCAAAAAAAAGTAGGTAGATCTAAACAAATAAATTATATTATAAATAGGACTCTTTTTATTTTTGCGAATGTCAGTGTGTAGTTTATGTCAGGAGAACATAGGCCCCAAGAATAAGGCGGTATTCCAGTGTGGGCATTCCTTTCATCTCCACTGTGTTTTTGATTTGCCGTTTTCTACAAAGTGTTCCACGTGCAATCCGGTATCGAATATGTTGCCAGACTTTGGTTCGGACCGAACAGTCGCGCTCGCGGCTGACGTATCGGCCAAAATAGATCAGCGTAGACTCCAGAGCATGGAGGCACCTTCCATGCTACAAAATATCGTCCGCATGATTACGCCCCTTACACCGAAAGCACGCACGTTCAGGGACAATGTCAAGCACAATAAAAAACTGTCCGTCATTGCAGAACTGGGATTTGGCCCACAAGATGCTGTTCGAGAGCGCATTCCATGGGCAGACATACACGGGACGTACAGTGCGAAAGAGTGCCTTGAGTTTGGATTCAATTGGAACCACATGGTAGACATGGGCATTTTGCCGGTCCATTTGAATCGGTTTACTTTTTCGCAACAAAAACACAATTTGAAATTGAATGCAGAAAAACTTCTAAAAATTCGCATTACAATTACCGAACTTGCAGATATGCAGTTTACAACACATCAATTGGTAGAGTTTGGCTTCACATGGCCAATATTGACTCAAATGGGAGCCAGTGTAAGTACGTGGAACAAATTTCGTTTCGACATCGTTGACATTAAGCGTAATTGGTCGCCGACGGTATCACAATGGGTAGCTGCCGGATTCTACGACAAAGATCGAGTCCATCAAGCCGGTTGGCCTATGGACGACATTATTCGACATTTACCAGCGATGACCGAAAGGGCATCTGGTCGATCGTTACGGCTTGCGTTTTAGCACGAAAGAAAGTACGAGCAACGCGACAGATACACCGAAAACCATCATGTACAATAGTTCCCCATCGGAAATGTTCGAATCCAGTGGGTCAATGGGTGTTTGAGCTGGCGCGCTAGCAAAGGGTGCCGACGCCCAAGATGACTTTGTAGGGATAACGTCAACGGTTGACATAATAGTTTGTCTACAGGTATTAAATAGAAAATGTATTCTTTTCATGAATTTGGATTTTTACGTTGTAAAACTTTGTTTCTGTAGTTTTCGAGTACGTCTTCTGGAACCGGTTCTTCATACTGACGCAACCATGGTTTAAAGCACGAATTACATATCGCGACTGATTTAGGTGCGTTTCTCGCGTCCACTGATTGAAGCGTGGTCCACGAATCTTTCCCACGGAACGTATTGCATATGAAGCAAGATACATTTGTATACAGTGTACCTTCTTTTAAACATTGGCCGCAAGTAAATCCATGTTCGTCGTATTGATTTTGATGGAACACAGTCGGGTTTCCACAGGAAGGACAAAACATGTACAAATTGTTATAAAATTGTAATAGACAACCCAGCATGTTAAACTGTACGCATTCGGTGTTGGCGCAGAGTTCGTTTTGCATAAGTTTTCGCTTCGTCTTCCAGTCCTTCTTGGCTCGCCTCTTGCGATGCTCCTCGAGTTCGATACCCTCGAGGAAAGATTCTACGGCCACACGTTTGCGCTTTTTTGTGTCTGTCTTTTCACATCGGCGGCCACAATAACATTTGAGCGTCTCGTCATCTACGATAATTTTGTGATGACCATTTGCGAAAAGATTATTGCATTTAGAATCTTTTTTTACAACAAAACCCTTGAAAGAGTTACAGGACAGGCACAAGTACACTTGTCCAACGTGCTCTTCCATTTCCTCATCTTCTCGAAATCCATACCTGCGCCTCAGTGCAGTGCACTGGGCATCGTAAAGGTGCTTCGGAAGATGGAATATTCGAATATCGTGGTGATTCTGCTGGAACGAACGGAAAAGTTCGCGAATACACTCGAAATCATAGCGGGATGCATTTTGCAAGAGTTTTCGAAGCTCGGTGCGGTATGCATTCTGAAGATAATGTTGATACATGTTTTCCAAGGCGTCAATGGAACTCTGCTTGACATTAAAGTATTTCAACCAGTCAATTCGAACTTTGCCTCTGGGTACACGCTGTACCATTTTGCGAAGTAGGTGAATGTACTCCATCGGAAACGACTGGTGTGGGTTGACGTGACGTGACGTTTCGTCAAGGCGTTCGCAAATAGTAATAGCTGTTTGAATGAATGTCTGTCGCTGCGGGCGGAACAGATTACCGAGCTGCTGCTTGTTGACCGACATGAGGGTAGATTCTACTTGAGCAAACCAGTCTGCGATAGCACTGGAATGTATAACGTTGCCTTGAACCGTGTTTCTTACAGTATCCATAGCAGAGTGAACGGTTTTTTCAAACGTGTGCCATTTGTACGATCTACACAGTTCAACATAGAGAGCTGGGATCATTTTCATGGAAAAGGTGAGAAATTCTTTGATCACGTAGAACAGCAAATGCTGGTACATCGTGAATAACCATTCCTGCATCTGCATGCGATTTGGCTTCATATACACGAAACGCCGGAGCAGATTCTTTCGGGCTTTCCAGTTCAATCGAACGTTGCAGTGTCTATACATGCCGAGCATGGAGCACAACAAAGCTGACCGCATGAACTCGTGCACGAGATCGTCTGTCTGGCAATAATTTGCTATTATTTCTCGCAAATTTCGTATCTGACAGCGCTGTGGTAATGCCTTACACATTAGGTGGACAATCGGCTCCATTTTTGGCTTGTTTTCATTCCAGAAAGAGCATTTCAATTGCATCGTCACAATGTCTGGCAAATTTCCTTCCTGCAATACATCTTGCGTTTTCGGTTGGTATTTGTGAAAGGAAGACCTCAGGTTATGTTCCGTGGCGTCTTCCACTGCGCACATGAGTGGGACGTGTGCGTCATAGTAAACATACAATGAAAACTGCACGTCTCTGGATTCCGTCGTCGTGTTCAGTAAATCAATGCAGGTATTTATAATTGAACAAAGTGCCTGAACCCAAGAATGGGTCTGGTGTTTAGGGGACCAATGGGGCGTTCCTTCGTATGGAGTAAATGTTTGGAGGCGGTCCCAAAACGTACCCATGAACAACCACTCGTACTTGGTCCCTGAGAAATGCTTGAGCAAAAACTGCTCTGGTAATTCTGCAAAGACACCATCGTCGTATTCGTACGGACTGATTCGCCCGAGATTTAACTCCCGGGCGCTTGCGTTAAAAAATGCATCTGCTGGCCGGGATATTTCATGCGCCACTGCTCATAGTATCGAATACCATTCATCACTTTGAGTCGGTACGCATTGCGCAGATGCAGGACAACGGGGTCCAAAAGTCCCTGGAATATATTATGCGATGATAAGATGCAATCGTCCAGGCAATATTCGCCTTCCTCGCCTACAATGTTTCGGTAATCCTGCAATACAACGTTGTTTTTTACACCCATGCCATCGGCGCGGATGTTTATGAATGCGCGAGCTATCTCTGAACGTTTACACATGAGACACAAACGACCTTCGGAAGGCAACTTGCCAGTACGATTGTACTCTTCTTCCTCTGTTGGAAGAAGGAACTCGCGTAGAATAAATGCATTTTCCCTCACTTGGGGCAAGTGCAGACCCTGACAGTGTTCCCCCATAATACATGGCCGCTCTTTACCAACGGGTTCGCGCAAGTACTGCTCTTCATATGCTCGGCGAACGACCTGAATAGAAACACGGACGTGTTCCTTATGCTTGATATCCTCAGGTGACATGGTGTCACAGGCAGGCTGTTGCAGTAGAGCTCTGACGTACGGGAAATCATAAGGACGCAAATGCGAGAGGTCGGTACGATGCCAAAAATCTTGGTTACGCTGGTTGAAGAACGTCGTCTCGGCAACCATCAATGTCTTTGGTTGAGGCGGGGCTGGGACTTCTGTCTGAAGGATGTCCGGAGACTCCTCCTCTGCAAACGTTTCCGCCCGCGGCAGTGATGAAAATGTCACCGCCTGAGTTTTTTGCTTTTTCTTTGCATGACCACTACTCAAATCGCACTGGTTCCAATGACTTGCCATGACTACTTAAGTTTTGTACTTTCTTTATATAGTCAAAATAGATCGGAAACACGGGGGTTGGATTTTCACACATATTCAACGAGAATGGCGATTCTGGATATTTAATTGGTTGGTCGGTGCATATATGAGATTATTGTTCGCGTTATCCGCTACCCTCTGGGCATGGTTGGTTGGTCGGGTCATCACTCTAGGACCCACCACAAAAGCCATGTGTTGGTATCCCCATTTGCATGCTGACACCTGGTACAGGCTCACACCGAATCCATATAACATACCGCACACATATTTCCCCTTTATAAGCTTTGTTTTTGCAGGTCTAGCGTTTCCGGCGCTTTTTTTGGATAACACTATTATCCATATCATAACTGTAATTCGCCTTGTATCAAACCACGCATATGTTCCTTTTTTCGTAGCACACGTACACTCGACCAAATTACTGACATTATGGTCGGTTATAAATGTGGCGGCAGCTGCTGGCGCCGTCTACGCATACTCATTATCAGGCAGTGTTTTGATACCTGTCGCCACTGTCGCCACTCTTGTTTCTGGAATAATAAACGCATGGTTTATTGTCATGCAGTGTCATCTTTTACTACATCAATCTATTATTAGACAAGAACAAGCGTACGAGGGCAGACAGCCCAGACTCGTTTAACTGTCTATTTAAATACGGTAGCAAATGTCAGGAATGCCATACGTAAAAGACATAGGCCAAACACCTAGATATATGTTTGCAACATCCTCTAGGCTATTCAGTCATCGTAAATGTGAACACGTTGCAAAATGTCTAGGCACGTTGGGTGTCCCGTTCGTACGCCAAAACGTAAAATCGAAATGCTCCATCACGTATGGGGACTCATTCGATGCGTACGTCGATAGTATAGATAGTAATAATGTGTCATTTTTCGGGTATCAGTGGATAACTTTGTAATGATATTTTTTTTCCTAAACGTTTAGAAACTTTTGTGTGATTCTTGCTGGTTGGCTGAAAA
>TARA_B110000008_G_scaffold16960_3_pt1 | contig 32589 bp, 29 predicted proteins | sample TARA_B110000008 | Tara Oceans TARA_B110000008 (sample SAMEA4396496) | marine metagenome | biome: Westerlies Biome; feature: [DCM] deep chlorophyll maximum layer (ENVO:01000326); material: water (ENVO:00002006), including particulate matter (ENVO:01000060) such as... | depth 40 m
TCTCATCCTTGGGAGAATTTAGATGAAAGCTTAAAAGTAGGTGATGAGGTTGATGGTAAAGTTGTAGTTGTTGCTGATTATGGTGTGTTTGTAGAATTACAAGCAGGAATTGAAGCATTACTACATGTATCTGAAATGTCATGGTCAACTCACTTAAGATCAGCAAACGATTTCTATAAGAAAGGTGATGCTGTAAAAGCACAAGTTTTAACTTTAGATAAAGAGACTAGAAAAATGTCATTAGGTGTTAAACAAATGACTCCAGACCCATGGGCTGATATTGCAGCAACATTCCCTGTAGGTTCTAAGCATAGTGTTAAAGTGAGAAACTTCACAAACTTTGGAATTTTTGTTGAATTAGTTGAAGGTGTTGATGGTTTAGTACATATTTCTGATTTATCTTGGACTAAGAAGGTGAAGCATCCAGCTGAGTTTACTCAAGTTGATGCAATGCTTGATGTTATTGTTTTAGATATTGATAAAGGAAATAGAAAAATCAGTTTAGGACACAAACAATTAGATGTTAATCCTTGGGATGATTATGCTAAGCAATATAAAGAAGGAAAAGACTATGAAGGTATTGTAAAAGAGGTATTTGATAAAGGTGCTGTAATTGCATTGTCTGATGAAGTAGAAGCTTTTGCTCCAAAAAGACATACTGAAAAAGAGGATGGTTTAAGTATAGTAGTTGGTGAAACATTATCTTTTAGAATTTTAGAGTTCTCAAAAGAGAACAAAAAGATTTTAGTTTCTCATACTGCAATCTTTAAAGAAGAGTTAGAGGTAGAAAGAAAGAAATCAGCTTCTGCAGCTAAGAAAGTGATGAAAAAACTTGAAGATGATAAAAAGCAATCTACCTTAGGTGATTTGGATCAACTATCCGCTCTGAAGAAGGATTTAGAGAAAGGTGAATAATTAATTCAAAGCCCCATTAATTTGGGGCTTTTTTTTTGCTATTTTTGTATTGCAATGATTGAAGAAAGACAAATATTAAATCAGCATGACATTGAGATTACAATTGAAAGGTTGTGCCAGCAGTTAATTGAAAATCATAATGATTTTACAGACACTGTAATTATAGGTGTTCAACCTAGAGGTACTTTTTTAAGCAAAAGAATTATTACTAAACTTCAAACTCTTATTCCAAGTTCTCCTATTCAATCAGGAAATGTAGATATTTCTTTTTACAGGGATGATTTAATGAGAAGAGATGAGCCTATTGTGCCAGAGGTTATGGATATGAATCTTTCTGTTGAAGGTAAAAATGTAGTATTAATTGATGATGTGCTATTTACTGGTCGTTCCATCCGTTCAGCAATTGATGCTTTAATGGCATTTGGTAGGCCAAAGTCAGTTGAGCTCTTGACATTAATCGATAGAAGGTTTAGTAGGCATTTGCCAATTCAACCTAATTATGTAGGGAGAACAATTGATGCTATTGAATCAGAAAGAGTAATAGTTGAGTGGAAAGAAATAAATGGAAAGGATAGAATATTAATGGTTAAATCAGAAAAATGAGTAATTTATCAGTAGATCATTTATTAGGTATAAAATATTTAAAGAAATCAGATATAGATTTGATTTTTAAAACAGCAGATAATTTTAAAAAGATTATTAATCAGCCGATTAAAAAAGTACCTTCTTTAAGGGATATTACAATTGCTAATTTATTTTTTGAGAATTCTACACGAACAAAATTGTCTTTTGAATTAGCAGAAAAAAGGCTTTCAGCAGATGTTATTAATTTTGCTTCAGCTTCCTCATCTGTTAAGAAGGGGGAGACTTTACTAGATACTGTAAATAATATATTAGCCATGAAGGTTGATATAGTAGTAATGCGTCATCCAAATCCAGGAGCCTCAGTGTTTTTATCAAGAAATATTGATGCTAAAATTGTAAATGCAGGAGATGGAGCACATGAACATCCTACACAAGCTTTGTTGGATGCTTATTCAATCAGAGAAAAATATGGTAAAGTTGAAGGTAAAAAGGTTGTAATTGTTGGAGATATTCTACATTCAAGAGTTGCTTTATCTAATATATATTGCTTGCAAAAACTTGGAGCTGAAGTAAAAGTTTGTGGACCTTCCTCATTAATGCCTAAGCATTTAGATGCTCTAGGTGTAGAGCATTTCTCTAACCTAAAAGAGGCTTTGAAATGGTGTGATGTTGCAAATGTTTTGAGAATACAATTAGAACGACAAGATGTAAATTATTTCCCTTCCTTAAGAGAATACGCTATGGTTTACGGAATAGATAAGGAAGTGCTTGATGGATTAGAAAAAGAAATAACTATTATGCATCCTGGCCCAATTAACAGAGGTGTAGAGTTAAGTTCAGATGTTGCAGATTCAAAGCATGCAATTATTTTAGACCAGGTTGAAAATGGTGTTGCAATACGCATGGCTGTATTGTATCTGTTAGCAGGTAAAATTAAAAATAAATAGGAAGAATGAATATTCAAGAATCAACTTTAGTGTTTAAATTAGGAGAAGATAATAATTTATCAGATTTAAAAATCACTTCTGAAATTAAAAATTTTATAGCTGATTTAAGAGGAGTAAGTCCTGTAGTAGCTGAGGATATCAAAGATAAATTTATTATATTTGCAGATAGTATTTTAAAAATGAAAGGTTCTTTTGTAATTGTTTGTGAATTTTCATTTGATGAAGAACTTACAATTGTTCCTACTTTACAAGAAGCATATGATTATATTGAAATGGATGAAATGGAAAGGCAATTAGAATTATAAACCAAAATTAATTAAATATGAAAAAAACTTTACTTACACTTATGTTGGCTATTGTTTTTGTTGGAGCACAAGCACAATGTACACCAGACCCTCAATTTACACTTCCAGGAATTTACCCTGATAGTGCTACAGGTTTACCTAATGCAATAGTTGGTCAACCTTATAATGAAGTAATTACTATTGTTTCTCCATTAGATACTTCTGTTGTATTTGTAGGGTTAACAATTCCTGTTGTTATTCAAACAATTGAGTTAACTAGTGTTACTGGTTTGCCATCAAGTTTTTCTTATGATTGTGCGACAGCTAATTGTACTTTTGCAGGAGGTTCTACTTCTTGTGCAGTGCTTATTTCTCCAAGTCCAACTGTTGCAGAAATAGGTTCTCATCAAATTGTTATGAATACAACTACTACTGTTGATGCTGGTACTTGGGGAATTCAAACTCAAGATGATATAATTGATTATTATTATATTGAAGTTACTAATGCTACTTCAGTTGTTAATCAATTTAATGATTTTACTTTTGAACTAAAAGATATTTTTCCTAATCCAGTGAATAATAATGCTAAAATTCAATTTATTGCTGGAAATCCTGCTGATGTAACTTTTACAGTATTTAATTATTTAGGTGAAAAAATTGAAGAAAGAATTATTGCTGCAGACCGTGGGGTAAATGATATTCAAATTAACGCTAATGATTTTGCAAATGGTATGTATTTGTATTCTATTAATAATGGCGATAAGATTGTGTCTAAAAGAATGGTTGTTGTAAATTAATGTCATTTAAACTTACCATTTTAGGGTGTAATTCAGCAGTCCCTACAGTAGAAAGACATCCAACCGCTCAATTGCTAAATGCAAATGAGCGGTTTTTTTTAATAGATTGTGGAGAAGGAACACAAGTTCAGTTAAGGAAGTATCAACTAAGTTTCCAAAGAATTAATCATATTTTTATTAGCCATTTGCATGGTGATCATTATTTTGGATTAATTGGGTTAATTAACAGCATGCACCTTTTAGGCAGAAATAAAGATTTGCATATTTATGCGCATCAAGAGTTAAAGGCTATTATTGATTTGCAATTGGCAGCTTCTAAAACTGAATTAAATTACCCCTTATTTTTTCATCCTATTCCAGAAGATAACGAACAAATATTGTTTGAAGATGAACTGATAAGTGTGCGAAATGTTTTGCTTAATCACACACTTAAATGTTCAGGGTTTATTTTTCAAGAGAAAAAAAGTAAACGCAAGATTTCTAAAGAAAAAATAGAAAAATTAAATATTCCATACGAGAAGTTTAATAGTATAAAAGAGGGGGCTGACTGGATTGATGGAAAAGGTAGAGTAGTGAAAAATGATGAGATAACTATTGAAAATACTCCTTCACATTCTTATGCTTTTTGCACAGATACTTTATATGATGAAGCTTTAGTCGAAAAGATTAAAGGAGTAGATTTATTATACCATGAAGCAACCTTTAAAAAAGAGTTATCAGAAAGAGCAAAAGAGACAGGGCACTCAACAACTTTTGAAGCTGCTACTATTGCAAGAAAAGCAGAAGTAAAACATTTGATAATTGGTCATTTTTCTCAAAGGTACAGGAACCTTGAGGAGTTGTTAGTTGAAGCTAAGAATACTTTTAGCAATACCTATTTAGCTGAATCAGGTTTGGTTATGGATTTTAATAAGCTATCTAGTTAATTTATTTAGGTATATTTGCCCTTAAAACTTTCTAAAATATGAAAAGAATTTGTATTCTAATTTTTTGTGTAATATTTGTATTTACAGCTAATGCCCAAATAGATTCTTCATCTGTTCAAGGTATTAATTGTAATTTTACAACAGGTTATGTTGCTTTGGATGCTACTATTTCTTACCCTTCTACTGTTGTTTGGGAATATAAAAGTAATGGAACCTGGTTGAATACTAGTTCTTTAAATTTTGTATCTATCAGCTCTAATAAGGATACTCTTTTTTCTACAGAATGTGGATTGTATAAAGTTTCATTTTATTATGATAATGGAAGTATTGTGCCTATTGAAGAAGTTGATTCATTTTCTGTTTCATGTCCTTTGACAATTGGGCAGGGTCAAGATCCAATTCTTTGTTATGGAGATTCTTCAGGTACTTTGAAAAGACCTGTTTTTGGTGGAACAAAATTTGATCCAAATAATAGTATTATTTTAAATGATACTCTTGATGGAGATGAGTACTATGTATATGCTTGGTATTATGCTGATGATGGTGTAGGGACAAATAGTATTCCTTTATCAGATACAACTGAAAATCTATCAGGAATATCGGCAGGTTGGTACAAGGCAGTGGTTACAGATGCAATTGGCTGTACTGATTCTGTAGACTATTCAGAGTTTAAAAATCCTCAGAAAATTGCTGTAGCACTTGAAGTTGTTGATTCTGTAATGTGTATTGGAGATACTACTGGAAGAATATTTCTAAAAATTGGAGGAGGACATAAGTACAGTGTTAGTCATAAATATTTTTATTATTTAAAATTAGGTAATGATACTATTGCTTTTTCTGATTTATCAGGAAGTACTTCAAATTTTTCTTTATTTTCTCCCGATTCAAATATGCAATCTTTCTCACTTGAATCTGTTGCGTTTGATAATTTATCTGCAGGTAATTATGTGTTATCAGTAGTTGATTCAAATTATTGTATAATGCTAGATACAATAGAGGTTCTAGAGCCAGAAGCCTATACAGTCTTTTCTTCAACAACTTATCCATTAATTTGTGCTTCTGATTCGGTAGAATTTTTAATTGATAGTATTGTAGGAGGAAATACAATACTCGATTATTACTTCTTGGGTTATGGAAGTGATACTATAAATGTCCCAGCAGGTTCGTATGATATTTATATAAAAGACTTGCAGTTTGGATGTGAAGACACGCTTTCAGCTACTTGTATTTCCCAATATGAAATTGAATTTGAAAGTACAATAGAGCATATATTGTGTTATGGTGATGCATCAGGAACAATAACTATTGATTCTATTTTTGGAGGAATTTCTCCTTACACAGTTCAATGGGGAGGGGTTAATAATCAGGCGCTTAGTGCAGGAAATTATATTGCTTTTGTTTCTGATAGCTTGGGTTGTACATTAATGCAAGATTTTACAGTTGAACAAGGAGAGCCATTTTCTGCTAACCCTATTTTTTACCCTCCAACATGCAATGGCTTATCAGATGGAAGTATAAAAGTTAATGTGACAGGAGGAATTGGTCCATTAACTTACTACTGGCTAAATGGATCAGGTAATATAGATTCCTTATATGGTTTGCCAGCAGGAATATATTCTTTAGTTGTGTCTGATTCGTTATCTTGTGTTGATACTTTATTACTTACATTAAATGAACCAGAGCAAATTGCTTTTACGTATGCTAATTATGAAAATCCTTTGTTATGTAAAGGAGCAATTACAACTATTGATATTAATATTTCAGGAGGAACTGGTCCTTTTTTAGTGCTTTGGAGTGATGGGAATACAAATGCTCAAAGAGTGTTATCTGCTGGTATTTATACATGTGAGGTTTCAGATACAAATGGGTGTACTACACTCAACACTCAAATTATAATTACAGAACCAGATCCTTTTAGTATTCAGAATGTTTTTTATAATGATGCTACATGTGATGCTGGTGGAGATGCTAATATTACAACTTTTGGTGGGGTAAACCCAATTCAATATATGTGGAGTACAGGAGAAACTAGCCAAAGTATAAGTTCATTGTTAGGGGATAATTATTGGGTAATAGCTACAGATTCTTGCGGAAATTCTGATACAGCTTATTTTAATTTGTCTCCTTTTGAATTAGTTACTGCTTTAATTTACGATAATGTAATGCATATTGGTTCTATTGAGGTTGACTATACTTCAACAGGAGGTCCTTTTTCTTATGAATGGGTTGATGTTGTAGGTAATATAGTTAGTACTGATTCTATAACTTCAAATTTATGTGAGGGAACTTATTTTGTAACGACAACTGATATTACTTCTAATTGTTCAGTAACGGATACTTTAGTAGCTACTTATTATCTGCCAAATGGAATTATAGATGTAAGTACAACTACTGTATTTCCTGATGTTGATTTATGGGGTAATCCACCTTATTCTTATGTGTGGGGGACAGGTGATGTCACTCAACATGCTGATATATGTCCAGGTGATCCGACTTGGGTAGAGGTAACTGATAATTTAGGTTGTGTGATAAGAGCTAATTTTGATATTGATGCTTTATTAATTACTTTGGATCCTGCTGATTTAATTGTAGAGTGTAACTTAGAAAATTTAGATGTAGATATTACTGCTGATGCTAGTGGAGGAACTTCTCCTTATACTTATTCATGGTCGAATGGAAGTACAGAAAGTTCAATTAATTTAAATTTAAGTCCAGGAAATTATAGTGTTATAGTAATGGATAATAATGGGTGTACTGAAGATACTTCTTTTACTATTGCAACTATGAGTGCTGAATGTATTCCTAATATTTTCACTCCTAATGGGGATAATATAAATGATACTTGGAGTTTAGAAGATACTTTCTTATATAATGATTCTAAGGTAAGGGTGTATGGCAGGTATGGTAAATTATTGTTTCAGTCAGTTGGCTATTCATCCCCTTGGGATGGTAAAAATGAGAAAGGAAATGATGTTCCTAATGGGGTTTATTTTTACTCTATTGAGATTGGACATGAATTTGATGCCATAAAAGGAAGTGTAACTATACTCCGATAAATCTTTTTATTTCATCTAATTGATGTGGTTCAAACCATTTTGTTTTTTCATCTTTTCTGAACCAAGTGAGTTGACGCTTTGCAAACCTTCTTGTATTTTTTTTGATATTTTCTACAGCTTTTTCAAGAGTACATTCATTATTATAGAATGCAAATATTTCTTTGTATCCGACAGTTTTTAGTGCATTTTTATGCTGAAAAGGAATAAGTGATTCTACTTCTTCAAGTAAGCCATTTTCTAGCATTTTATCTACTCGATTATTTATTCTTTTATAGAGCAATTTCCTGTCAGTTGATAAGCCAATCTTAACAATTTCAAAAGGGCGTTTTTTTGTTGTTTCTGATTTGAAAGAAGAGAACCTTTCCCCAGTTGTTTTATAAACCTCCAATGCTCGCAATAATCTTTGAGGATTTTTAGTGTCACAATTTTCAAAGAATACTGGATCTATTTCTTTAACTTTTTCTTGTAGCCAAGAAATTCCTTTTTTACTGAACTCCTCATTAAGTGATTCTCTAATATCAAGAGGAATTTCAGGCATTTTATCAAAGCCTTTGCAAATTGCATTGACATATAATCCTGAACCTCCTACAATCACAATAGTATCTTTCGTTTTATGTAGTTCCTCAATTTTTTCAATTATATCTAATTCAAAAGCGCCAGCATTATAATCGTTATTTACTGATAGGTGCTGAATGAAATGATGTTTTACTGTTGCTAGTTCTTTAGAGCTTGGAGGAGCTGCTCCAATTAATAACTCTTTATAGAATTGTCTGGAATCACATGAGATGATTTCTGTATTTAAACTTTTGGCAATATCAATACTAAGTGCTGTTTTTCCAATAGCAGTAGGGCCAACAATTATGATAATTCTCTTAGTATTCTTCTTCATACTCATTAAATTCATCAAAATCGTCAAAAGCATCTTCAAATGGGTCGAATTCTTTTTCAGCTTTAAAAGAAATTTCAGGCGCATCTTCTGGCATATCACCTATTGATTTAATGCATTTTGTTTCTGTAATATCTTCTTCATTCGCTTCAGTTAGTGTGATGAGAAAACGCCACATCTTCATGAAATCATAAACATATAGTAGTTGCGCACCTTCTTCTGTAAGGATAGAAGATAGAATTACTTCATTCATACCAAGCATAGAGTTTTCTTTGTCATCTACACTGAATAATGGGATTTCTTGTAAAAGCTCAAAATCTTCATTGGTCATATAGAAAGAAGCTAACTCATTCTTATCTAGCCCGAATGCAGTAATTATTGCTGAATGTAAATCTTCCAAATTGCTTGATGAATCAATTTCAATATCACGAATTATATCTTCCTTGTATTCTAAATGGACTTGTATTGTACTTTTCATTTTACAGGGTGTAGGTTTAGTTCTTTTGCTTTTTTAATAATAAACGCTAAAGCTTCTTCTTTGTCATTTTTTACAGTTCCATCAAGAATAGCATCTTTAATGGAGGTTTTTAAAATACCAATTTCTCTTCCTGCTGAGATGTTAAATAAATCCATTATTTCTTTTCCGTTAACAGGAGGTTGAAAATTTCTTATATGATCTTTTTCTTCAATTTGTTTTAGTTTTTCTCTTACTAATTGAAAGTTTTTTAAGTATTTCTTTACTTTTTTCTCATTTTTTGAAGTGATATCAGCATCACAAAGCGTCATCAAATCATCTATGTCATCTCCAGCATCAAAAAGTAAACGCCTAATTGCTGAGTCAGTTACTATGTCCTGTGCAAGTACGATTGGTCGTAAATGTAGAGTTACCAGTTTTTGAACATACTTCATTTTTTCATTAAGGGGTAGCTTAAGTTTCCTGAAAATTTTAGGAACCATTTTACCTCCAATAAACTCATGCGCATGAAAAGTCCAGCCATGTCCTTCTTCATACTTTTTAGTTTGTGGCTTGGCTATATCGTGTAGAATTGCCGCCCACCTTAACCATAGATTATTTGTATTATTACTTATATTATCTAATACTTCAAGAGTGTGGTAAAAATTGTCCTTATGACCGTGTTTCCCAATGAATTCAACTCCTTGAAGTTTGCATATTAGTGGAAAGAATTGATGCAATAATTGAGTGTTAAATAGTAATTTAAAACCATCTGAAGGTTTGTTGGTTAGAATAATTTTATTTAATTCTTCTGTTATTCTTTCTTGAGAGATAATTGATAATCGCTCTGCATTTTGGTTAATTGAAGTTAATGAATTTACTTCAATCGAAAAATTAAGTTGTGTTGCAAAACGAATAGCACGCATCATTCTCAAAGGGTCATCACTATAAGTAATATCAGCATCCAAAGGAGTGCGAATAATTTTGTTTTTTAAATCCTCTTGTCCATTAAATGGATCAATTAATGTGCCGTAATTTTCAGTATTTAATTGAATAGCCATTGCATTAATGGTAAAATCTCTTCTATTTTGGTCGTCTTCTAAAGTTCCATTTTCTACTATTGGTTTTCGGCTGTTTGATCGATAGGATTCCTTTCGTGCTCCTACAAATTCATACTCCTCACCATTATAGTTAATCATAGCAGTGCCAAAATTTTTGAAAACTTTAAGTGTTGCTTTACCTCCTAGTTTATTAGTGACACATTCTGCTAGCTTCATGCCATTCCCTATGCAAACAAAGTCAATATCAGTTTTTTCTTTTTTTCTTTTTAAGAGAAAATCACGAACAAATCCGCCAACAACATAGGTCGGATAGTTTAGCTCATCAGCAGCTAATTGTACAATTTTGAATATTGGACTTTTTAAAGCAGAAGAATAATTCACTATCTAATTTTTTTAACGCCTCCATCTTCATTTATCAGTAGGATAGTTGAAGGGGTAGACATCAATTCATTTTGGCGCAAATTTACGATATAATCAACATTGTTTTTTATTTCTTCTGAAATTTCTGAAAATTGTTTTGGGGATATATTTCCACTAATATTTGCAGAGGTAGAAACAATAGCTTTTCCAAATAATTGAATGAGTTGTTGGCAGAAATCATCTTGTACAACACGAATAGCTGCAGAACCATCTTTTGCTAATAAGTTAGGACTAATCCCTATTGCTTCAGGATAAATTACTGTTGTTGGTTTTGAAGTAATGTCAAAATTAGGAATATTTCCAGTAGTACTTTTAAGTTGCTTTTTATCAGTAACTAAAGAAATTAGTGCTTTGCTGTCTTGTCTTTTTTTAAGCGCATAGATTTTTTTAATAGCAATAGAGTTTGTAGCATCACAACCAATTCCCCAAATGGTGTCGGTAGGGTAAAGGATAATTCCTCCAGCTTTTAATGTGGCTAAAGCTTTATTAATTTCAGTTTGCATATTTATTGATTCCATTCGTGCAAATATGTGTTTTATTTTTAATTGCTAAATCCAAAATAGTATTATTAATATTTAAACCACTTCTTGATGAAATAGTATGGTGAAGATGATAGCAAACAGCTAAACATTTTAGTTTATGTTTTTGTAGACCACTATTCATTAAACGAACTGATAATTCAGTGTCTTCTTTACCCCATCCAATCATATCTTCATTGTACCCATTTATTCTTATAAAATCTTCTCTCCAAAAAGAAAAATTACAACCTCTTGTTCCTTTTAAGTTTCTATTTTGATTGCTAAATAATTCTGATAAAATAGGTGAGTGTAATGCGTTAAAACGATTACTTATTCCATAGGTGAAAATTGAAAACTTACTGTTTGATTTTAGAATGGATTGCTGAGTAGTTTTTTTATTCAAAAAAACTCTACTTCCGTGAATAAAAGCTCCTGCTTTTGCAACTTGAATATGATCTTTTATAAAGTGTTTGTGTAGAACTATGTCTCCATCAATTTGAATGATGTAATCGCCAGTAGCTTGTGCAATTGTTTTGTTAAGGATAATAGTTTTTCGAAAACCTACATCTTTTTGCCAAATGTGTTTTATCCCTGAATGAAAGTGCTGAGTATATTTTTCAATTACTTCCTTAGTTTTCTTAGTTGAACCATCATCAGCAATCAATATTTCATTTGGTAAAACACTTTGTTTAAGAATGCTTAATAAAATAAGTTCCAAAGCTTCTGGCCAATTATAGGTAGCGATTACTAAACTAATTTTCATCTTACAATTCAGTATATACTTGCATTATATTCTTAGCAATTTTATCGTCAGTAAAGTTTTGAGCATATTCAAAACCTTTTGTAGTTATTTTTTCTTGTAGGTCAGTGGAATTTTGAATGTCAAGAATAGCTGCTTTCATCTCATCAACTGAAAGTGGATTGATGTATTTGGATTCAGGACCCCCTGCCTCAGAAAAACAACCACCTTTGGAAGTTATTACAGGTGTTTTGGAAAATAATGCTTCTAAAATTGGAATTCCAAAGCCTTCAAAAATAGAAGGATAAATAAGTATATCAGCACTTTGGTAAATAGCAGCCATTTCTTCTAGATCCAGTCCTGTTAAAAGAAGAACTCTGTCTGATAAATTATGTTCAGCAATAAAGCGTAAGCACTTTATTTTATAGGTTTTTCCATTACCGATAACCACTAGCTTTTGATTTGGTAATTCCTTGAGTGTTTTGAGTAATGTGAGGAGGTTTTTACGCTCTTCAATACTACCAACATTAAGTAGGTAATTGCTTGGAAGATTATACTTATTAAGTATCTCTTGTTTTTTATTTGCTTTAATTTCTTTTTGAAAGATACTATTACAGCCCTGATAAACTACTTCAATTTTATCTTCAGGAATAAAAAAGAAATCTATTATGTCTTGTTTAGTTTGTTGGCTTACTGCAATTATTTTATCTGCTCTTTGGCAAGCTGACTTGAATTTTTTATAATAAATTTTCCTGTCAATTAACTTAAATAAATGAGGATAACGGATAAAAATCAAATCATGAATGGTAACAACAGTTTTGATATTTGTTTTTTCAATTCCTAAAGGAAGTTCATGACTTAAGCCATGGAGTATGTCAATCTGATTGGTGAATAAATCACGGACAATACTTTTGCTTCTCCAATAGGATTTTAATGCTTTATTGATTAAGGATTGAGGAGTGCGTACAAAAGTGTTTTTACTATCCTTTAAAAAAGATAAGCGATTGTTGTCTTTATCTTTTGGAGTGTATAAAAAATATTTATTGCTTGGAAAGTAATGCGAAAGCACACGAATAGTATCACGGGAATAATTGCCTAAACCTGTGTTGTTTAAAAACGCTCTTTTTGCATCAAACCCTATTCTCATTATACTGCTACATTATATTCCCTAAGTGCATCATTTAAGGATGTTTTCTTATTTGTACTTTCCTTACGCTTACCAATAATTAATGCACAAGGTACGCCATAATTTCCTGATGGAAATTCTTTGTTATAAGTACCAGGAATAACTACTGATCTTGCAGGAACAATTCCTTTGTATTCAATAGGAGTATCGCCACTTACATCAATTATTTTGGTGGATGCAGTAAGTACAACATTGGCTCCAAGTACGGCTTCTTTTTCAATTTTAACCCCTTCCACAACTATGGAACGAGAACCAATAAAGGCATCATCTTCAATAATAACGGGTGCAGCTTGTACTGGCTCTAATACGCCACCAATACCAACACCACCAGAAAGGTGAACATTCTTACCAATTTGAGCACAAGAACCTACTGTTGCCCAAGTATCTACCATAGTGCCGCTATCTACAAAAGCACCAATATTTACATAGGAAGGCATCATAATAACACCTGGAGCTAAAAATGCTCCATAACGAGCAACTGCATGAGGTACTACACGAACACCTAGCTTGGCATAACCACTTTTTAATTTCATCTTATCATGAAATTCCAAAGGACCAATTTCAATGGTTTCCATCTTTTGAATAGGGAAGTAGAGGATGACTGCTTTTTTTACCCAATCGTTTACTTCCCAGCCCTCATTAGTGGGCTCGGCAGTACGCAAACGACCTTTGTCAATTTCTTCAATAATAGTACGGATGCAATCCTGAGTTGCGTTTTCTTTAAGTAATTCTCGGTTTTCCCAAGCGGCTTCAATAATTTCTTTCCATTGTTTCATTGAGCAAAGATAGGGTTTAGATTTTAGATGTGCGTATTTAGATTTTAGATTTTGATGATGGGGTATGGCTGAAGTATTGTTTGTTTTATTGGCATTGCGACTTGCTATTTGAGCATTGCAGACACCTATATTAGCATTGCGAGCCCCTTTTTTAGACTGCTGGCTTGCTTTTTGAGCATTGCAGAGTGCTTTTTGAGCATTGCAGGCACCTTTATTAGCATTGCAGATTTTTATTCTGAGGGTTTTTGGGCTATATTTAGCATATTTGGCAGTGTAAATAGCACCCAAATGGACCTAAATAGCATTGCAATGGGCCTAAATACTACCGCAATTGGCTTTCTGAGCATTGCAATGGACTTGTTTAGCATTGCAGGAAAATATTCTGAGGATTGCAGGTTTATTTTCTGAGTATAAATTAGTGTTTATTTATATCTAGTAATTGTGCGAAATGTTCTTTTTTAACAAAATATTTATTATTTTGTTGATAAGTAAAATACTGATTTTTAGCCAATTATTAGTGTTAAGCTGTGAAATTAATTTATATTTCAAAAAAAATAAATTTGCTGTACTTAATAAATATTTTGTTTTACACTTAAAATTGGAATTGTAGATGCTTCAGTTCTTCAGCATGACAACTGTTTATACCCCTCAGTCATAAATGACAGCTCCCCTAAAACAGGGGAGCGGCTAATGGAAATGGGCTGTAATGTTACTGAATAATGACTTTCCTGCTTGTTCCGTTCAGCTCTAAAATGTAAATTCCTGATGCGAGTTTACTCGTATTTATATTTAGTTGAGTATTTTCTTTTTCCCTACTTATAACAGTATTTCCAAAAAGGTTTTTAATCCTTACTGTTCCAATTGAAATCCCACTAATGTTTAGTTGATTGCTTGCTGGATTAGGAAAAATTGTGAAGTTATCTTTTTTGTTATTGGGCTGATGAGTAACAGTTGTATCATTCAATAAAGTATCACTGCTAAAATAAGCTATTCCTCCTGATAGGTTTCCAAGTATCATCTCTGGCTTATCATCATTATTGATATCGGCAAAAGTAAAAGCACATTTACCACCATCCCAGATTGTGCTAGTAGTGCTATTTACGGGTGTGAACTGCCCAGTTAGGTTTCCGTCAATATTGCTAAACTGATAGATTGTTCCTGTAAAGCTCCCCATAAATAGTTGATACACTCCATTGCTATCAATTAGTTTTGGACTGCTATAACCTGTGCTAATAAAGTTTGTATCCACATCAATTTCTCCCCAATTTTTAATGATAGTATCAAAAATAGCAGTGTTTGTTGTTCCTGAATTAGGGCAGTAATTTACCGAGCCATCTTGTTCACCAATAATGATATCTAGCAGTCCATCTCTGTCTACATCCACCAGTTGTGGTTGTGCAAAATAACCAATATCAATATTGTTGTAGTTAGGTGCTGTAATTGTAAAGTTTCCGTTTTGGTTAGTAAAGTAATGTAGCTTTCCGTCAGCATCCCCAAGTATCATATCCTTATCTCCATCAGCATCTAAGTCCCCAAAGGTTGGGCAAAGGTTTAGGGCAGGAATATTTAGGTTGGTGTTAAGGTTTATGGTTGAAATGTTCTGCCAATCTCTATCTACTAAATCATATTCTGGAATATCAATCGTTCCTGTATTTTCAAAAAGAGCTAAGGAAGAGATAGGGTCATTATTTGCAACATGATAGCCGTAATTTCCAATTACTAAATCCAACAGACTATCATTATTGTAATCATAAAAAGTAGGAAAGGAAGAAGCTCCTAAGTCAATCATTTCACTTTGCATAAAGTTGGTTTGTACAAAGTTAAAGTCAGGTGTATTGTTTTGTCCTGCATTTTCATATAGCCAACAGCTTTCAAAATTCTCAGAGTTATTTTGACTATTGGTTGTTACGATTAAATCCTTTACCCCATCATTAGTAACATCCAAGTAATAGCTTGCAGGGTATACATGCATGTTTGCGGGAACTGTATTGGTGTGGTTTTGTGGAAAAACAGAATCTACACTAATAACATGAGCACTGTCACTATTTCCTCCATTAATAAGTAGGTTAAGGTTGTTGTAGCTTACATCACCAAGTACTAGATCCATGTCATTATCATTATCAATATCAAGGGCTAGTAAGGTAGAGCCAGCATGCTTTTGTTTTGAGTTTATTTTATTAGGTGTGATAATAGGTGGGCATAGGCAGTTCGGACAGTCCAATATGTAGGAGTTTAGCCCTTCATAAAAAAGCCCCCAACAGCTTTCAGAAAATTTAAATGCAACCGTATCACAGCTTCCTGTAAGTTCAATTGCCATGTTTTTATGATATTCTACAAATCCTCCTAAAATAGAGAAGGTAAGTATATCTAAATCACCATCATAATCAACATCAGCAATAGCAGGAATGTCAACAGGGCTAATGTAAATGTTTAGGTTATTTGATCCGTAATCTGATAAAACCAAAGAAGTAACTAAGCTAAAACTTAGGCTAGTGGTTGAGGTGTTTTCATAAATTGCCATTCCTGCTGATGAGTAGGTGTAAATGTCATTTTTTCCATCACAATTGTAGTCTGCAAGCAACATCCAGTCATGCACTTTAGGGAAGTTGTTTCTGTATTTTGGTGCGTAAATATAATTGCCATTATCATTGATGAAGGGGCTAACTTTATTTCCTGATTTGTCAAACACAACTAAATCCATAGTGCCATCTAAATCCAAATCAATTTCAGCAAATTGTCCAGAGTTGATTCCTCCTGAAAAAGCAGAGCTGAAAGTAATGTTGTTTTCTGAGATGTTTAGTGTTGTGTCTCTATTTAAAACCATTTGGGAAAATGAAGAAGAAAAGCAGAAAACAAAAAATGAAAAAAGAATATTTTTTAATGACATACAGTTAATTTTTTACAAAAAAACGCAATATTTTTTGATTAACATAGTGTATCTAATTATTATCTTATTTGTTCAGATTAAAGTTTCCTATATAGTAATTGTATTATTTGCTTTGAAAGTTTATATTTGCCGACTTTAAAAAACGAGATTAAAAATAAAGATTATGCAAAACAGAAATGTTATTAAAATTTTCGCATCATATTCGCAATAGTTTGTTTGTACCAACTATCGTTTACTTGGGTTGCTGATGGAGTAGAAGAAGATGCAGTTGCTTATGCGGCTGACTTTAATGAAGATGAAAGAGAAGCGAAAGAAAAGTTCTATTTGGATTCGATAAATAGTGAAGAGGTTTATGATATTTTACTTACTTCTTACACTTACTCAGAATGTAAGCAAAGAGAAATTAACCTTGGGCTTGACCTTAAGGGTGGAATGAATGTTACCTTGGAGGTAATGGTTGTTGATGTTGTTAAAGCACTTTCTAATCAAAATAAAGATGAGGCATTTAATACTGCAATTGCCTATACTCTTAAAGCACAAGAAGATAGTCAAGATGATTTTGTAACTATTTTTGGAAGAGAATATGAGAAATTAGCACCTGCTGCAAATACAGGTTTATCTGCTATTTTTTCAACCCCTGATTTAAGAGATAAAGTACAGTTTTCATCAACAAACCAAGAGGTTGTTGAAGTATTGAAAATTGAAGTAGAAGATGCAATCTCTCGATCATTCAATATTTTAAGAAGTAGAATTGACCGTTTTGGAGTAACACAGCCAAACATACAAAGACTTGAAACTGCTGGAAGAATATTGGTTGAATTACCTGGAATTAAAGATCCTGAAAGAGCAAGAAAATTATTGCAATCCACTGCACAGTTAGAGTTCTGGGAGACTTATGAGTACAGAGAGTTGTTTGAAGGATTAGAATTAGCTAATGCATATTTAAGAGATGTTGCTGAAGCAGATACTGAGGAAGTAATAGATGGTGAGGAAGTAATAGATGGTGAAGTTGCAGAAGTTGCAGAAGTTGAGGTTGTTGAAGAAGAGGTTTCTGAAGAGGCTGTTGATTTATTAGCTGAAATTGAGGCGGATACTTTAGCTGCTGATAGTGCTGCTAATAGTTTAAGTTTTGAGGAGTTTGCGGCTGAGAACCCTTTGTATGCAGTGCTTTACCCTAATGTTGATCAGCAAAATCAATTAAGAGAAGGGCCTGTTGTTGGTATGTGTGCTGTAAAAGATACTGCAGCTTTAAATGTATATTTGAATGATGATGCAATTAGAAAGTTTTTCCCTGTTGATGTAAAGTTTGCTTTTACAGTAAAGCCTTATGATCCTGATGGGAAATTTGTACAGTTAGTTGCGTTAAAGTCTGATAGAAACGGAAAGTCAGCTATGGAGGGTGATGTAGTTACTGATGCTGTTCAAACATTCGGACAATTTGCTTCATCAGCTGAGGTGTCAATGGAAATGAATGCAGAAGGAGCTAAGCAATGGAAAAGATTAACTGCTGAAAACATCAGCAAGTCAGTTGCTATTGTTTTAGATGGTTATGTGTATTCTTACCCAACTGTACAAGCTGAAATTGCTGGTGGTCGTTCTTCAATTACAGGAAACTTTTCAGTAAATGAGGCAAAGGATTTAGCTAATATTTTAAAGTCAGGTAAATTACCTGCTCCAGCTCGTATTATTGAAGAAGCTATTGTTGGTCCTTCACTTGGTGAAGAGGCAATTAGCTCAGGTTTAACATCATTTATGTTTGCTTTACTTTTAGTATTAGTTTATATGATATTCTATTATAATGGTGCTGGTGTGGTTTCAAATATTGCACTATTAGCAAATATCTTCTTTATTTTTGGAGTGCTTTCATCATTAGGAGCTGTACTTACTTTACCTGGGATTGCGGGTATTATTTTAACAATAGGTATGTCGGTAGATGCGAATGTACTTATTTATGAGCGTATCCGTGAGGAACTTAAAAATGGTAAAGGTATGCGTTTGGCAATTGCTGATGGGTACAACAGTGCTTACAGTTCAATTATTGATGCCAATGTAACTACATTGCTTACAGGTATTATTTTATATACTTTTGGTACAGGACCAATTAAAGGTTTTGCTACTACTTTAATTATCGGTATTTTAACTTCACTTTTTGCAGCAATCTTTATTACTCGTTTAGTAATTTCTGCTCGTTTGAATAAAGGGAAGTCTATTTCATTCTCAACTAAGTTAACTGATGGTGCATTTAAAAATATCAACATTGATTTTATTGGAAAGCGTAAAAGATTTTATGTTCTTTCAGCTATAATTGTATTGTTAGGAGTTGGGTCTTTAGTTACTAAAGGCTTAAATTATGGTGTTGATTTTGTTGGGGGAAGAACTTATGTTGTTCGTTTTGATGAAACAGTAGATAATGAAAAACTAAGATCAGCATTGACAGCTGTATTTGTTGATGCAGATGGATTAAATTATGCACCACAAGTTAAAACTTTTGGTGATGATAATCAAGTGAAAATTACTACTTCATTCATGATTGAGAGTAGTGAGATTACTACTGATGAAATTGTAGAGTCAAAATTATCAGAAGGATTAGCAACTACTGGTTTCCAATATGAAGTAATGAGTTCGCAAAAAGTAGGGCCAACTATTGCTGATGATATTAAGGATGCGGCTGTATGGTCAGTAGTCTTTTCGTTATTAGTTATTTTCCTTTACATCTTAGTAAGGTTTAGAAAATGGCAATTTAGTTTGGGTGCTGTTGTGGCAGTATTCCATGATGTTATTATTGTGCTTTCTATCTTCTCTATTTTCTATGGAATTTTACCTTTCTCTTTAGAGATTGATCAAGCATTTATTGCAGCTATTCTTACAATTATTGGTTATTCGTTAAATGATACTGTGGTTGTGTTTGACCGTGTTAGAGAGTACATGAATGATAATAAAAAGAAAGGAGTACATGAGTTAATGAATGGTGCTTTAAATAGTACATTAAGTAGAACGATAAATACATCATTAACTACTTTTGTAGTACTTTTAATTATCTTCATTTTTGGTGGTGAGGTAATTAGAGGGTTTATGTTTGCCTTAATGGTAGGTGTAGTTGTTGGTACTTACTCTTCATTATTTGTAGCTTCTCCAATTATGTTGGATACAATCAAAAAGAAAGAAGAAAAATCAAAAAGAAAATAATTAGTTTATAATTTTTATTAAAAAGCCCTTTCATTGAAAGGGCTTTTTTATTTTTGCGATATGTTATTATTTATAGGAGGACCAGAAATTATTGTAGTACTATTGTTTATAGTGATGTTTTTTGGTTCAAAAAAAATACCGGAATTAGCCAAAGGATTAGGGAAAGCTATGCGTGAGGTAAAGGATGCGTCCAATGATATTAAAAAAGAGATTCGTGAAAGTGCAACAAGCATTAAAGACGACCTTGATATAACCAAATAAATGACGCCAACTATTGCTTTATTATTAGGTTTAGTGCTGCTCTTTTTTGGAGGGGAGTTATTGGTGAGAGGTTCAGTTGCTTTGGCCTTAAAAATGCGTATTTCTACTTTGGTAGTGGGTATGACGGTAGTTTCTTTTGCAACTTCAGCACCTGAGTTATTTGTAAGTTTACAAGCTGTTTTAGGCGGGAGTAATGATATTGCTTTTGGAAATGTTATTGGTTCTAATATTGCAAATATAACATTGGTTCTTGGAGTTACAGCATTTATCTTTAGGGTGCAAATTTCTGAGCAAACCATTATCTTAAATTACCCTATTTTATTATTATCCTCTTTAGTTTTTGGTGGGTTGATGTATTATTTTAATGGTATTCCTCAAGAGGTTGGCTTTTTATTCATTTTCTTATTATTGATTTTCGCATGGCTGTTAATTCGAAAATCAAGGAGAGATAATTTAAAATCTGATGAAGATGAATTGCTAGAAGAAGCTTCAAATGATTCATTGTTAAAGAGTATCTCTTATTTAGTGTTAGGTATATTTGTGTTGAAGTTTGGTGCTGATTATTTGGTAGAAGGTACTATTGAAATTGCAAAGAAATTTGAGATTTCTGAACGGGTAATTGCAGTTACTGTTGTTGCTATTGGGACTAGTATTCCTGAGTTGGCAACTTCAATTGTAGCAGCACTTAAAAAGGAGGATAACCTAGCAGTTGGTAATTTAATAGGGTCTAATATTTTTAATATATTGGCAGTGTTAGGGGTAGTGGCAAGTGTGCAAGAAATCAAGCTTTCTGATTTTGCTATTTTATCATTTGACTATATCTGGATGATTATAATTACCTTTATTTTAGGCTTATTTATTTATGCTTTTTCTAAGCGTGAAATTTCAAGAACAGAGGGTGTTTTGTTGCTATTGATTTACATTTCTTATATGTATTTCTCAATTTATTAAATAGGTTTTTATCACTTAATAATGTGTTGATAAATCTAGTGTTTAAGGAGATGTTGAAATTGCATTTTTTTCTTTTTTTTAAATTATATTTGCCACATCATTAATCCTACATACATAAACTAAATTATGAAATCTAAATTAGAATACATCTGGTTAGACGGTTATGCTCCAACGCAAAACATGAGAAGTAAAACAAAGGTTGTTGAAGACTTTAGTGGAACATTAGAAGAATGTCCTGTTTGGGCTTTTGACGGTAGTTCTACAAGACAGGCTGAAGGTAATTCTTCTGATTGTTTACTTAAGCCAGTTGCAATTTTTCCTGATCCTGCAAGAATTAACGGATGGTTGGTAATGACTGAAGTTATGAATGCTGATGGAACTGCTCATGAGTCTAATGGAAGAGCAAAGATTGATGATAATGATAATGATTTCTGGTTTGGTTTTGAGCAAGAGTATTTCATTATGGATGTTGAAACACAAAAGCCTTTAGGTTTTCCATTAGGTGGTTATCCTGGTCCTCAAGGAATGTATTACTGTTCGGTTGGTGGTAAAAATACTCATGGAAGAGACTTTGTAGAAGAACATGCTGATTTATGTATTGAAGCAGGAATTAATTTTGAAGGGATTAATCAGGAAGTTGCTTGTGGACAATGGGAGTTCCAACTATTTGCAAAAGGAGCTAAAAAAGCAGGGGATGAACTTTGGGTAGCTCGTTATTTGTTAGACAGATTAACAGAAGACTATAATTACTATATTGAGTATCATCCAAAACCTATTAAAGGAGACTGGAATGGTTCTGGTATGCATGCTAATTTTTCTAATACAACTTTAAGAGAGTGTGGTTCACAAGAAACTTATGAGAAAATTTGTGAAGCTTTCCGCCCTGTAACTAAGGAGCATATTGAGGTGTATGGTGAGTATAACGATCAGAGATTAACAGGCTTGCATGAAACGGCTTCAATTAATGATTTTAGTTATGGTATTTCAGATAGAGGTGCTTCAATTAGGATTCCAATTATTACTGTAGAAAACGGCTGGAAAGGTTGGTTGGAAGATAGGAGGCCAGCATCAAATGCTGATCCTTATAAAATTGCTGGGAGAATTGTGAAAACAGTTAAATCTGCTAAGTTATAATCCTATTAACAATGGGTTGCTGATAACCCTAAGTTTCTGTTTTTAAAAACTTTATAAATTATTCCTTATTTTAGCAGGAATTTTAAATACAATAAAATGAAAAGAATTTTACGTTTACTTGCGATATTTGTTTTTCTGTTCTCTCTAGCACAGACAGAAGTTTATGCTCAGAAAAAGAGTAGAAAAATGATAAAAGCAGATAATGCTTTTAACTTAGAACAATATGTAAAAGCAGCTGAATTATATAAGAAAGCTTATAAAAAGACAAAAAATAGAGCTGTTAAAGCTGAAATAATCTTTAAGCAAGCTGAGTGTTACCGTATGTCAGGTAATATTAAAAGAGCAGAGAGCTATTATAAAAGAGCTATAAAGGCAAAATATCCTGATGTTATTGTGTATTTAAGATATGCTGATGTGCTTAGGATGCAAGATGATTTAGCTGAGGCTAAAGTTCAATATACTAAATATATGCAATTAAACCCAACTGATGTAAATGGTGAGATGGGTTTAAAATCATGTGATTTTGCATTAAAATGGAAAGATTTACCTACACGATACAAGGTTGAATTAATGCCTTTAGTTAATTCTAGAAATAGTGATTATTCCCCTGCTTTTGGTAATGGAGAGTATACTGAGATGTATTTTACTTCTTCACGTAAAGGTGGGTTAACTGATAAGTTAGATGATAGAACGGGCGAAACTTTTTCTGATGTTTGGTTTACAAAAATCAATAAAAAAGGAAAATGGAGTTTACCTATTGTAGTTGCTGAACCTATTAATACAGAAGGGAATGAAGGTTCAGTTGTTTTGAATAAAAGAGGTACAGTTATGTATTTAACGCAATGTAAGGTGGAAAAGAAAAAAGCTTTAGGTTGTGGGATTTATGTATCAAAGAGAAAGGGTAAGTTGTGGGGAGCTCCAGAATTACTGCAGATTAAAATAGATAGTAATACAACAATTGGTCATCCAGCTTTAAGTGAAGATGAGACTATTTTAATTTTTTCTTCTGATATGTTAGGTGGTTATGGGGGTAAGGATCTTTGGATGTCTATTAAAGGAAAAAGAAATAGATGGAGTGATCCTATTAATTTAGGGCCAATGGTAAATACACCTGGTGATGAAATGTTCCCTTTCTTGCATTCTGACGGAACAATTTATTTTTCATCTAACGGACATGTTGGTATGGGAGGTTTAGATGTTTATAAAACTTCACAAGATGAAAATGGGGCATACAAGTTACCTGTTAACTTAAAATCACCAGTGAATTCTTCTGCTGATGATTTTAGTATGATTATTGAAAAAGATGGAGAAAGAGGATATTTAACTTCTAATAGAGATGGTGGAAAAGGGGGTGATGATATTTATCAGTTTGAATTACCGCCATTGCAATTGAGCTTAAAAGGAGTATTAACTGACTCAAAGACAGGTGGAATAATGACTGGAATTAAAGTTCAGTTAATTGGAAATGATGGTACAACTAATGAAGTAGAAACGGATAATACAGGCTCTTATGAGTTCACTTTAAAACCATTAACATCTTATGAAATTGTTGTAAATACTGAAGGGTACTTGAACAAATCAGTAAATGAAACTACTGTGGGTGTTGAAAATAATAAAGTATTTGTTATTGATTTCTCAGTTGACCCAGTTAAGAAAGAAGTGATTTTGCCTAGAATTGAGTATGACTTTAATAAATTTGATTTAAGGCCACAATCTATTGCTGATTTAGATCTTTTAGCTGAAACTTTAAAAGACAATTTGAATGTTGTTATTGAGTTAAAATCACATACTGATTACATTGGTTCTAATGCTCAGAATAATAAATTATCACAACAAAGAGCTGATGCTTGTGTGGCTTATTTAATTAGTCAAGGAATTGATGCAGGGCAATTAGTTGCAAATGGAATGGGAGAAAAAGAGCCATTTGTAATTGAAACTAAAGATGGTAGGTTTAAAGAAGGTGATGTGCTTACTGAATCATATATTAAGAAAATCAGATTTAAGAAAAATAAAGAAAAAGCAAATCAGTACAATAGAAGAACATCTTTCAAAGTGTTAAGAGAAGATTATGTTCCTGCTTCTATTGAAGAAAAAAAGTAACTAACATATAAATACTAGAAAAGCGTCCTAATAATTAGGATGCTTTTTTTTACAATTATGGCAACAGATAGATATAATCAAAGAGGGGTTTCAGCTGATAAGGAAGATGTGCATAATGCAATTAAGAATGTAGATAAAGGATTGTTTCCTTCAGCATTCTGTAAAATTGTTCCAGATTATTTGAGTGGTGATGAAGATTATTGTTTAATAATGCATGCTGATGGTGCAGGTACAAAATCATCATTAGCTTATATGTACTGGAAAGAAACAGGAGATGCTTCAGTTTGGAAGGGTATAGCACAAGACGCACTTATCATGAATATTGATGATTTGTTATGTGTAGGGTCTTTGGATAATATAATGCTTTCCTCAACTATCGGCAGGAACAAATCTGTTATTAATGGTGATGTACTTTCTGAAATTATTAATGGAACTGAAGAGTTATTAGCTGAATATAAAAAGTTTGGTGTAAATATAATTTCTACAGGAGGTGAAACTGCTGATGTTGGTGATTTAGTTCGTACAATTATTGTAGATTCTACTGTAGTTGCTCGTATGAAAAGAACAGATGTAATTGATAATGCAAATATAAAAGGAGGAAATATAATTATTGGTTTATCATCATCAGGTATGGCAAGTTATGAAACAGAATATAATGGAGGAATGGGAAGTAATGGATTAACTTCTGCTCGTCATGATGTGTTTTCAAAAGTATTAGCTGAAAAATATCCTGAAAGTTTTGATCCTTCAGTTCCTTTGGATTTAGTGTATTCTGGAACTAAAAGATTAACTGATGCTGTAGAAGGTTCAACTTTAGATGCTGGGAAGTTAGTGCTTTCTCCAACTAGAACTTATGCTCCAATTATTAAAAAGATTTTAGGTAAATACCGTTCACAGATTAATGGAATGGTACATTGTAGTGGTGGTGCGCAAACTAAGGTGTTACACTTTGTGGATAATGTGCATGTTATAAAGGATAATATGTTTGAATTACCTCCTTTGTTTAAGTTGATACAAGAAGAATCGGCTACTGATTGGAAAGAAATGTACAAGGTGTTTAATATGGGACACAGGATGGAGTTATATGTTCCAGAAGAAATTGCAGCAGATATTATTGCGATTTCAAAATCCTTTAATGTAGATGCTCAAGTTATTGGTAGAGTAGAGGATTTTAAAGGAAAAAAATTAACAATTAATTCCGAATTCGGAACTTATATATACTAATATGTTAGATAAATTATCAGCTATTAACGATAGGTATAATGAAGTAGAAAAATTAATTTCTTCTCCTGATGCTATGAATGATATGAAAATATTTATTCAATTGAGTAAGGAATATAAGGATTTAGAACCAATCATTAAGGCCTATAAAGAGTACAAAGATTTGGTAGGGAATATTGCTGAAGCAAAAGAACTTATTTCTACTAGTGATGATCCTGAAATGAAGGAAATGGCAAAGATGGATTTGGATGAAAACTTGCCTAGGAAAGATGAAATGGATGAGGAGATTAAAGTCCTTTTAATTCCTAAAGACCCTGCTGATGCAAAAAATGCTGTAATGGAAATTAGAGCAGGAGCAGGAGGTGATGAGGCAAGTATATTTGCAGGAGACTTGTATAGAATGTATTCTGCTTATGCGCAAACAAGAGGTTGGAAAACTGAATTGGTTGATGTGGCAGATGGAACTTCAGGAGGGTATAAAGAAATTATTGTCAATATTGCAGGAGAAGATGTTTATGGTCAGTTAAAGTTTGAATCTGGAGTGCATAGGGTGCAAAGAGTTCCTCAAACTGAAACGCAAGGAAGGGTTCATACTTCTGCAGCTACAGTTATTGTACTGCCTGAGGCTGAAGAGTTTGATATTGAACTATTACCATCTGATATTCGTAAAGATACTTATTGTTCTTCTGGTCCTGGAGGTCAATCGGTAAATACAACTTATTCGGCAGTGCGTTTAACGCATATTCCAACTGGGGTTGTGGCACAATGTCAAGATCAAAAATCACAGCATAAAAATTATGACAAAGCATTGAAGGTATTGCGTTCTCGTATTTATGAAATTGAATTGCAAAAGAAATTAGAGGAAGATGCAAAACATAGAAAAACTATGGTTTCTTCAGGAGATAGGTCTGCAAAAATTAGAACTTACAATTACCCTCAGGGTAGAGTTACTGAGCATAGAATTGGCTTGACCAAATACAATTTACAAAATGTAATGGGAGGTGATATTCAAGAGTTTATTGATGAATTGCAATTAGCTGAAAATGCTGAAAAACTAAAAGTAGGTTCGTCAGCAAATGAATAGACAAGAGCTCATATCAAAAATTAAGCAAAAGCAATCTTTCCTTTGTATCGGTTTAGATACTGATATAAAAAAAATTCCAACTCATTTATTGAAATTGGAAGATCCTATCTTTGAGTTCAATAAACAAATAATTGACGCTACTAAGGATTTGTGTGTGGCTTACAAACCCAATATTGCTTTCTATGAAAGTATGGGGGTTAGCGGTTGGAAATCTCTACAAAAAATTTTAGACTATATTCCTAAAGATATTTTTACTATTGCTGATGCAAAAAGAGGAGATATAGGCAATACATCTAGTATGTATGCTCGTGCCTTTTTTGAGAATATGAATTTTGACTCTGTAACAGTTGCTCCTTATATGGGGGCAGATTCTGTTACTCCATTTTTGGAATTTAAAGATAAATGGGCTATCGTTTTAGCGCTTACTTCTAATAAAGGAGGATTGGATTTTCAGAAGATAAAAGGTGAAAATGGAAAGCAATTATTTGAACAAGTTCTGGAAACTTCAAAAGGATGGGGTACGGATGAAAACATGATGTATGTTGTTGGGGCAACAAGAGCAGAACAGCTTTCTGAAATTAGAGCTATTATTCCAAATCACTTTTTATTGGTTCCTGGTGTTGGCGTGCAAGGCGGTAATGTGCAAGATGTTGCAAAATATGGAATGAATACTGATTGTGGACTATTAGTTAATTCTTCAAGAGGAATTATTTATGCTTCTAATGATATAGATTTTGCAGAAAAAGCAAAAATTGAAGCTCAAAAATTACAGCAAGAAATGGCTATTATTCTATCAGAAGCAGGAATCTAAAATTTTATTAGATATACAATATAACCAATCCACTCATGGATTAATTCTTGCCATTTTTCTAAAGCCTCTATTCTAGGGAATAAAATGTATTCATAGCTTGTACTTCTGTATGATGTTGTACAATCAGTAGGGAAGGCTGTAACTGTTATGTTTGCTTTTTCAAAGCACAATTGAGCTCTTCTCATATGATTGGCAGAAGTAATCAATAAACAAGAACTATTATTGTATTTTATGTTTAGAATTTTTGCAGAATTTATTGCGTTTTCAATGGTATTTCTTGAAGTGTTTTCAATTATGATATCTTCTAATGGGATTTTATTTGCTAATAGGTGATCTCTCATTGCTTCTGATTCTATGTATCCGTCATTAAAAAGCATTCCATTTCCACCGCTTATCATAATTTTTTTGATAATTCCTTTATGGTAAAGTTGTTCGGCATCCATAAGTCTATCAGCATGTTTGTTGAAGTTATTTGCTTTTGTTATATTATCATAATCAGCAATTCCTCCCAAAATAATACCAATTTCATAAGTTTCAGTAGGTGTAAATCTTTCTATTTCCCAAACTCTAGCAGCTTCATCAGCAATAAAACTATTACTAAAAAAATAAAATATGCATATGCTAATTATAAGTAATTTTCTCCTGTTGTATTTAAAAATCAAGGCACTTATTAATAGTATAAAAATCCACATAAGAGGTTGACTTAAAAAGGCAAGTAGTTTGGAAGCTATATAAAACATAAATTTTATTTATCTTTCAAAAGTAATTTATTATTGGATAAAATTAAAAATGAAAGAGGATTTTTTACATTATATATGCAAAAATCAGTTGTTTAACAAAGCTGATTTGCGTACTGTTAATGGTGAAAGAATAAGTATTATAGATGTTGGTAATCACAATACTAATGCAGGACCTGACTTCTTAAATGCAAAAATTAAGATTGAGAATTTAACATGGGTAGGCAATGTTGAAATCCATGTAAACTCTTCCGATTGGATAAGGCATAAGCATCAAAATGATAAAGCTTATAATAATGTAATTCTACATTTGGTGTATAATGATGATAAGGTAATAGATACTGAAAGGGGAGATATTCCTCAGACCTTAGAGCTTAGCAATAGGTTGGATATTGATATATTAACTAAGTATAAAAAGATATTTAATCAAAAAGAAAGTGTTTTATGTACTGCTTATTTATCATCAATTGATGATAAACTTTGGAAAGAAACTTTACAAAAATTGGTTGTTGAACGATTTAGGAATAAAGTAAATGAGGTTGAGGAAAGTTTAAGTAAAACAACAAATGATTTGGAATGGGTACTATTTTCTTTGCTAGCACAATCTTTGGGGTTGAAGGTGAATAAGCAATCCATGCAAATGTTGGCTCAATCTATTTCAATTAAAATACTAAGAAAGTATCAAAAAAATGAATTTCAACTTTCGGCCTTATTTTTTGGACAGGCTGGTTTTTTGGATGAAGAGTTTGTAGATGAATATCCTTCAAAGTTAAAGCAAGAATATTTGTGCTTGAAGCAAAAGCATAATTTTATTCCTTTGAAGAAGTTTGTTTGGAAATTTATGCGTTTGCGTCCAGCAAGTTTTCCTGTAATTCGTATTGCTCAGTTGCAGGTGATTATGAGTCAGCCTCATTTTTATTCTAAAATAAAATATGCAATATCTTATAAGAAAATTAAAGAATTGTTAAATGTGGAACTTGATGAATATTGGAATACGCACTATGTTTTTAATAAGTCATCAATAAATAAGAAAAAGCAGTTAGGAGATTCAACTTTGGATGTTATTATAATAAACGCAATTGTACCTCTTTACTATCTTATTGGTGAAAAGGAAGAGAAATACAATGCCTATGCTACTACATTGTTGGGATCTGTAAAGGCTGAGCAAAATGCGATTGTAAAAAAGTATAGAAATGCAGGGAAGGAAATAAAATCAGCTTCTGATAGTCAGGCACTAATTCAGCTCTACAATTTTTATTGTAGTCCTAAAAAATGTTTAACTTGCAGCATTGGAAAACAACTCATGAAAAATGATTAATTTCTTCAGAAATTTTTTTAAAAAACAATTTTTTGGTGTTAGTTCTTGGTGGGCTAATCTTCTAGGAGTAAAGGCATCTTTTATTCGCTTGTTTTTTATTTATGCAGCTTTTACTAATGCTATCACTATTTTGATATATTTGTTTATGATTTTATTACTTAAAATAAGAAATCATTTTAAGTATAGAAAAAGAAAAAGTGTTTTTGATTTATAATAAATATGGAAAATCTACAAATAAAACTAACAGTATTACTTTTACTTATTGAAGTTATTGCTTTTGCATGGCTGATTATTGATATTCAGAAATCTAAGAAAAATCAAAATAAGATTATTGAATTAGAGCATCAAATATTGAAAGTTGAAGGTTCAATTATGGATCTTGAAAAAGTTATTGTTGAAAAGATAGATAAGTTGATTGAAAAATCTAATGACTAAAAGAAAAATTTGGGGCGTTTGTGCATGGCTTGCTGATAAGTTTGGTTTGGATGTTGGTGGGGTAAGAATATTATTTGTTGCTGCTGCTATTTTCGGATTTGGTTCGCCAGTAATTATCTACCTAATTTTGTACTTAGTAAAACCAAGCAATTATTAAATGAAAATTTTAATTACAGGAAGTAATGGCTTATTGGGTCAAAAATTGTTGCATAAGTTAAGAATAGATAATTCTGTAGAATTAATTGCTACTTCAAGGGGGGATAACAGAGTAAGCGAGCAGTCAAATTATAAATATATTGATTTAGATATTACGGATGAAACGGCTGTTGCTCAAATTATTGCAGAACAAAATCCAGATGTAGTTATCAATACAGCTGCAATGACAAATGTTGATTTGTGTGAGGCAGAAAAAGAAAATTGTGATGCCTTAAATGTAAGTGCCGTTCAGTTTTTGGCAGATGCTTGTGTTAAGATAGATGCTCATTTAATTCATATTTCAACTGATTTTATTTTTGATGGGGAGGATGGGCCTTATAAAGAGGAAGATGAACCGAACCCACTTTCATATTATGGGTTGTCCAAATTAAAATCGGAACATTTATTACAAGCTCATGCAGTAAAATGGACGGTTCTCAGAACCATTATTGTATTTGGTGTAGGGGAGAATTTGAGCAAAGGAAATATTGTCCTTTGGGCAAAGGGTGCTTTAGAAAAAGGAGAACCGTTAAATATTATTGATGATCAATTCCGTGCACCAACTCTAGCCGAGGATTTAGCAGATATTTGTATTTTAGCAGCTAAGAAAAAAGCATTAGGTATTTTTAATGCTTCAGGAAAAGATATTATGAGTATTTATGAAATAGTTGAAAGGATTGCAAAACACTATGGAAACTCAATAGATAATTTAAATAAGATAAGCACAGTAACACTTAACCAAAAGGCGGTAAGACCTTCTAAAACAGGTTTTATTTTGGATAAATCTAGAAAAGAATTAGGATATAACCCACATTCTTTTGAAGAGTCTTTAGTTATAATAGATGAGCAATTAAAAACAATAGATTAACAATGAAAAAATTACTACTTATATTATTTTGCTTTCCTCTTTTAACTTTGGCGCAAAGCAGTCCTAATTTATTACGTTCTAATATTTCAAATAGTGGAAGTAGTACTCAAATAAACAATAAATATACAGTACAACAATCTGTAGGGCAAATCAGCCCTATAGGTTTGAAAGAGACTAATGAGCATACTGTTAGGCAAGGTTTTATACAACCTGCACAACTTAGGCGTATGCTGGCAACTAGTAATGCTGCTGATTTATTGGTAAGCATTTTCCCAAATCCTACAACTGATAAGATAACTATTGCTTTTAATGAACTAGTTACAGGAAAAGTAAATCTCTCTATTTATGATCAGACGGGGAAGTTGGTGATGGACGAAAATAGAGAAGGGCAAGCACAGCTTAGTTATTCCTTAGCTAACTTAGCAGTAGGTAATTACTTTGTAAAAGTAAATACATCTACTAAAGAACATGTAACTCAAATATCAAAACAACAATAAATATTAAATAACCACAACAACTATGAAAAAGTATATCCTTTTAGCAAGCGCACTATTTATGGGTGCATTTATTACTCAGGCACAAGAAAAATCGTATAATATTAATTTTATCAATTTAGAGAGTGGTATTAATCTTTCTCAATTTGATTTTTCTGATTCAGAAATAACTGCATTTAAAAATGGGAGTTTTTCACCTTCTCATCATCAAGCTTTGTCGCTTGGATTTAACTTAAAGGGAGATTTAAATCTTATGTTAGGAGCGGCTTACAATAAGTATCAGGTAATAGGAAAATCTATTGATATGAGTAGTTCTCATCTTTCTTATGACCTAAATTACGTATCAGCAAGTTTAGGTTTAGAATATAGCTTTCCAGTAAAAGATAAATTAAGCTTATTGTTAAATGGTAATATGGCTTACAACTATTTGCTTTCTGGTTTTCAAAATATGGGTTCAGCTACATATGATTTAGCAGATTCTGATTTTGAAGATAACACCTATAGCTTAAGTGTTGGCACTGGTCTATTATATCAAGTGACAGATGCTACAGGTATTTACTTAAAATATGATTGGAGAAATACAATGGATATGAAAGAAGCAGAAAAGGCTAATAAAAGCTATAAACTAACTTCTTATGTATATAGTGTAGGTGTTCGTTTCAATTTAGATAATTAATTAAAAAATTATAAAAATCAAAATTATGAAAAAGATATATTTAACACTACTAAGTTGTTTTATTGCTATTGTAACAATGGCCCAAACACCAGGCTTTAGTTATCAGGCTGTAATTTTAAATCCTAATACACAAATTTTACCAGGAAATAATTTAGAACAAGGATTACTATCAGAGAGTAATATTATGTTACGTTTTACTATTCAAAATGATGGCAGCACTGAGTACCAAGAAACACATCTTACTAAAACAGATGCTTATGGAATGGTTAGCTTAATGGTAGGGCAAGGAATGGCTACTATTGGTAACTTTACAGATGTAGCTTGGGTAGGTTCAGAGAAGTACCTAAAGGTAGAGATTGACTTTACTGCAAGTGGAGCAAGTTATGAAAGCTTAGACAGACAAGCTTTGACTTACTTACCTCAGCCAGTGAGTAATGAAACTATGGCGATACTTGATCAGATTAATACTGATGTTAGTAGTAATAATGATGTTATACAAAATGAAGTAACTAGAGCAACAATTGCTGAACAAGCAAATACTGATGCGTTAGATGCAGAAATAACTAGAGCAACTACTTCAGAAGGAGTTAATGCTACAGCTATAAGTGATGAAACAAATAGAGCAACAGCAGCAGAAGGAGTTAATGCTACAGCAATAGCAGATGAGACTACAAGAGCAAC
>TARA_B110000008_G_scaffold77194_2_pt1 | contig 32324 bp, 24 predicted proteins | sample TARA_B110000008 | Tara Oceans TARA_B110000008 (sample SAMEA4396496) | marine metagenome | biome: Westerlies Biome; feature: [DCM] deep chlorophyll maximum layer (ENVO:01000326); material: water (ENVO:00002006), including particulate matter (ENVO:01000060) such as... | depth 40 m
TTCAATAAAAATAAGCAATACCTAATGGCAGGAAGAGTGGTTTTGCATCAAAACACCGGCAAAATCCGCTAGAACAGGGGATCATGTTTCCATGAATTTGCCGGTATATTTTAAACGGCTAGGCAAATCACGAGATGCAGCGCTGGGAGAGGGGAAGTGGCTGTGTGCCCAGTCCCGAGAGAACCAGTCTCGGCTGCAATTTCCCTGTTAACAGGGAAAATACAGGGAAAAATGTGTGTTTTGAGGCGATATTGGTCATTTTCAGCTGTTTTGGCTCCGAATCGCACCACAATAACAGTGCCTTACTGGCCATTTCCCTGTTAATCGAAGAACAGGGAAAATAATATCCGGAACTGGGAAACTTAAGACGCTAACAGGGAATACTTTGGCAAAAACGGGGAAGCGAATATGTCACCAAATGTCGTGATAGCAAAGCGGCGTTTTTCTTCCGGAAAACGAAGCGACCGTTCCGCAGGATTATATCTGATAGACTTCAGATTTCGATTCCATGCTCTTGATCTGATTTCAGCTCCGCGGGGCGATTCCTCCCCGAACACCGACCACTTTTGAAGCCAGTTCGTGCCAAGCACGCAAGCGCTCGGCTTCGTCTTTTCCTTGCAGCATGGCAGCAAGATAGGCACCGTTGAAGCTGTCTCCGGCGGCGGTTGTATCAATCACTTTATGGGCGGGTGGAAAGTCCGGATGATCAGCGAGGTCAAGCCCTACGGAAATGAGCCCGCGCTGGCCGCGTTTAATAGCGCAGGCTTTGAAGTTCATTGCTGCAAATCAGTCGACAACGTCGCTTTCGCGGGCTTGGCCAAACAACGCCATTTCATCGTCGATCGATGGGAGCGCAATGTCAGAAATCTCCCACATCTCGGATATGACGGCACGCGCGACCTAGGCGCTCTCCAATAGTTGGTGGCGATAGTTGGAGTCAAACGCGATCGAGGAGTCGCCAGTCTGTTTGAGCTTGCGAAGCGCCTGGAGCAGTTTTTTCCCAACCTTTGGTGCGAGAATTGCGAGCGTGATCCCGGAGATGTAGGTGATTTGTGCCTTGGAGATCGAGACGATCCCGCCAGAAGAGGAGAACAAGCCTCGAGTTGCTGAGTTTTGGCGCCAATAGGAGAAACTCCGTTCGCCGGCGTGGTCTATTTCCACGGTATATATGCCAATATTGCGCGATTGGCTGAACTCGACGAATTCAGTATTTAGACCTTCAGTCTGCGCATTTTGGACGAACGGCCTGGATAATGGATCATTTCCGATCCGCGTCATATATCCAATGCGGTTGGGCACGTTGAACGCGCGCGAGCAGTAGACGGCCGTGTTGTAGGTGTCGCCGGCAAACCCAAGTCTGAAGTCTGCACCTTCAACTTTCTGGATTTCGGCCATCACTTCACCGATTGAAAGCAAACTCAGCATCATTCATTCCTTCTCGTTGAGCAGACTGGCCAAATTGGCCACTGATTACCTGCTGCAGTTCCGTTAGGGAGCTCAGCTCCTCAGATCATGGTTCAGCGCGTGCAGGATGCCGCGAACTTCAGCAAGCCCGCGCATCCGGCCAATGATAGGGTAGCCAGGGAAGGTTTTTCGGTCCATGTCGGACAACAGATCATGGCCGTGATCCGGTCGGAAAGGTATTTCATGATCTCTCCTCCCCGCTAACCGGCGTGAGCGTTCTTCATCCACAAGCACCTTGCAGACGGCAACCATGTTAGTGTCGCCATCAAGATGCGCTGCTTCCTCAAATGACCCGTCTGGGTCTTTTTGGACATTTCTGAGGTGGGCAAAGTTGATACGGTCCGCGTGGCGGTGTGCGATAGCGGGTATGTCGTTGTTCGGATTGGCGCCAAGCGAGCCGGTGCATAGGGTCAGACCGTTGGCGGTGGTGTCATGAGCGGACAGGATCCATTCGATATCTTCGGCGTCAGAGACGATCCTTGGCAGGCCCAGAATGTCACGCGGGGGATCGTCGGGGTGGACGCAGAGCCGCATCCCCAGGTCTTCTGCTGTCGGAATAACCTCGTCCAAGAAGCGTTTTAAATTTTTTAGGATATCCTGCTTGCCGATGCATTGGTAACTGTCCAGCGCGCGTTGCAACCCAATGACATCATAACGATCAAATGCGCCCGGCATCCCTGCCATGATCGCGTTCAATAGGGTTGTCCGGTCACCTTCGGTCGACGCTTCGAACCACTTTCTGGCGTTTTGGACAACGCTCTGAGGATAGTCGGACTCGGCCTCTTTGCGCCCAAGCATGTGGATTTCAAATGCCGCCATCTTGGTTGCCGAAAACCGCAAGCACGTGCCGCCAGTCACCACTGGGGCAGACAGGTCAGTGCGAGTCCAGTCCAGGATTGGCATGAAGTTGTAGCAGATTGTATTTACGCCTTCGATCGCCAGATTTGCCAAGGACTGGCGATAGTTTGCGAAGAGTTTTGTCAGGTTACCAGTCCCGCGTTTGATATCCTCGTGGACGGGCAAGCTTTCGCAGACGCTCCAATCCATTCCGGCTACCGTTATCTGATCACGCCGCGTCGCAATGGCTTCGCGGCTCCAGACCTCTCCATAGGGTACTTCATGCAGCGCTGTGACAATGCCCGTCGCTCCAGTCTGACGGATTTCGGATAACTGAATCTTATCAAGATCTTCGCCATACCAACGCCAGGTTTCTTTCATGAGAGCACCTTTTCCAATGAATTTTCCGTATCTTGTGGATTCAGAGCCTGAAGGAGAGCGGCCAAATCATCCGCAATTTCATCCGTCGGGTAATTGCCAAATACTGGGTTTATTGCCAGTAGATTGGCCACCAATTGACGATGATCTGAATGGGTACTGAGAGCCGCCCTAAGATCCTGCGCAAGTGGATCGTTAATCTCTGCGCCATCGGTTTGGGTCTGCAAAAACGCAAACCAAGCAGCCACCACGGTAAGTAATTTCGTGTATGGCCGCCCGGCACAGAGGTTTTCAAAGAGCGGATCAAGAATGCGCTGCGGTAACTTCTGACTCCCGTCCATTGCAATCTGAACCAGCAGATGCCGGATCTCTGTGTTGCGATAGCGATCGGCTAACGTGGCGGCGTATTGGCCGAGGTCGGTGCCCGGCGGTGCTCGTAGCGAGGGGATAATTTCGTCATACCACATGCCATTAAGAAACGTAGCAATCGCAGGGTCACTCATCGCGTCTGCAACGGCGACATAGCCCGCCAAGCTGCCGATATAAGCCAGCGCGGAATGGGTGCCGTTCAACATGCGCAGCTTCATATGCTCGAAGGGTTCAACGTCATCCACCAGTTGCGCGCCTGCGGCTTTCAGATCGGGCCGCGCGTCATCGACAAACTGGTCTTCGATCACCCACTGTCGAAAGGGTTCGTGTACAACGGCTGCCGGATCATTGATGCCAGCCTCGGCTTCCAGCCGAGCGACCATGGCTTTGGTTGTTGCGGGAACAATCCGATCAACCATTGTTGAAGGAAACTTGCATTCGGTTTTGATCCACTGCGCAAGCTCTGTATCAATATGTACCGCCAGTTCGTTGACGATCTTCTGAATGAGGCGCCCGTTTGCAGGAAGATTGTCCAGGGACAGCACAGTAAAGGGGCGCAATCCGCGCTTGCGCCGGATCTCCAGCGCGCGAACGATAAAACCGGGCGCAGTGCGTGGCAGAGCGTGGCTGAGATCGTGTGCAATGCCGGGGTGGTCGAGGTCTAGCGCCGCGCCATCAGATCCCCGACAATAGCCTTTTTCCGTGATAGTCAGACTTACGATCCGTGTGGCCTCGGAGGCCATCGCGCCAAGCACCACCTCTGGGCCTTCCGGCGCGACCAAAACGTCTGTGATGACGTCAATGACCTGCTGCTTTAGGCCGTGGCCAGAAATTTCGACGGCTGAGTAGAGACAGCACTGAGGTGCAAGCCGGTCGCGCACTGCAAGTGATCTTAGGCTGACACCGGTGATGCCCCAGTCGCCGCCGGATTGCGCCATTGCTTCTTTGATGTAGATCGCCCCGTGGGCGCGGAAAAATGCGCCCAACCCAAGATGGACGATTCCGGTTTTCGGACCGGCCTCAGTTCGGCAAAGTCTGGTTGAATTTCTCAGGGTCAAAGGTGATAAGCCTTTTTTGCAAGCTTGTAGGTCAGGTCCTGGGCAAGTTCGAATGCGTCCGTCTCAGACAGGCGCCCGGACGTCACAAGCGAAGCGAGATACGCACAATCAACGCGGCGGGCAACATCATGGCGGGCAGGAATAGAGCAAAAAGCACGCGTGTCATCGTTAAACCCCACCGTATTGTAAAAACCGGCGGTTTCGGTGATCATTTCGCGAAAACGCCACATTCCATCGGGGCTATCAAAGAACCACCAGGCGGGACCTAGTTTCAGCGCCGGGTAGACCCCGGCCAGTGGCGCCAGCTCTCTACCATAGCTGGTTTCATCCAACGTGAAGACGATCAAGGTGAAATCCGGTTCGTGACCAACCACATCGAGAAGCGGGCCAAGGGCTTCGACATAATTTGTGCGTCCTGGGATATCGAAACCCATGTCGGTTCCGAATTTGTTGAAGATCGAGTGCGAGTGGTTGCGCCGCGATCCCGGATGAATTTGCATCACCAGCCCGTCGTCCATGCTCATTTTCGCCATTTCGGTCAACATCTGAGCGCGGAAAGCCTCCGCAATCTTTGGGTCGGCCGGATCACGCAAAGCCGACGCGAACAAATCCTGAGCGGCGCTATCTGAGAGGTTTTCTGTTCTAGCGGATGGATGCCCATGATCGCTCGCCGTCGCGCCATGGGCGATGAAATCACGCCGGCGCTTTCTGTGCGCGTTGAGATATCCCGCCCAGGTCAGCGCATCTTCGTCGGTAGTCTCGGAAAACGCCTTGAGGTTTTCAAGGAAGTCGGGGTTTTCCGGGTCGATCACCACGTCGGGCCGATATGTGGTGATAACCCGTCCATTCCACCCGGATGACGCGATCTGGGCGTGGTGCTCCAGCGTGTCCAGCGGGCTTTCTGTCGTAGCGATGACCTCGATATCAAATTTGTCAAAGAGGGCACGTGGGCGAAATTCGAGTCGGAAGAGGCAATCGGTTATCTTGTCATATATCTCGTCCGCAGTTTTGGCAGACAGAACCTTTTCGACCCCGAACACCGTTTGCAAGGAATGGTCGATCCAAAGCCGCGATGGGGTGCCACGAAAGACGTAATAGTGCTCAGCAAATGTGCGCCATACTTCTCTGGGATCAACTGGATCTTCCGTTCCCATAATCGTTTGGATGCCGAGATCTTCGAGCCTGACACCCTGAGAAAAAAGCATGCGAAATACGTAGTGGTCCGGTGTGACAAACAATTCCGCAGGGTTTGCGAACGGGTTGTTTTCGGCAAGCCACCGGGGGTCTGTGTGGCCATGCGGGCTGACGATCGGCAGATCGCGTACCGTCGCGAACAACGCCCGGGCCAGGTCCCTGCTTCGACCATCCGAAGGAAAAAGCCGATCCTCATCGAGCAATGTCATGTCCTACCCCCTCCCAAGCGTGTGTGCTGTTCAAATGTCACTTTCAAAGTCTTGATCTCAAACGGGCGAAAGGTGAGTTCAACGGCATTGTCACTGACGTCGTAGCATGGGCCTGTGTTGCGCTCCATCAAGTCCGTTTCGGTCACATATGCCACTGGCAGCCCGAACTCGATGCGGCCAGTGCTTCGCCGGTTGGCGTGTTCAAATATTCGCAAAATTGCTTCGTTGCCCACTTCAGCAAATTTCACTGTTTCAAGTGTCAGGTTGGCAGTGTCAACAATTGCGAAGGAGAAATCCTTTTCCAGCTCGCGCTGCTCCGTCGCACCATTTTCTATAGATCCGTGAACCATGATTGGATTGTTGAACCTCTCTGCCGCGCGCACAACTTGAGATAAGTCTTGTGCACCTTGGTGCAACAAAAGTGCGTAGCGGAAGCAGTGAACGCCAAGATCCGCGTCAGGGTCCGGCATGTTCGGACCTTTCAGCAACGTAAGCCGCACGTTTTGCTCAACCGCGTCATAGCCATACTTGCAGTCCGTCAGAAGCGCTGCTCCGAAATCTGGTTCACTCATGTCGACCCAGCGATGCATGCTGGATTCAAACCGGGCCTGGTCCCAACTAGTATTTTTGTGGCTCGGTCGCTTCACGTGGCCAAACTGTATTTCGGCACGAGTTTCTGACACATTCAAATCAAATGGAAAACCGGTCTTGAGCAAAGTCTGGCGTTCCTGCCAGTCAATTTGAGTGTCAAATTCGATTTGCTTTTGCCCATCCTGTAGCGAAATCACTTGAACTATATGTGAACGCCCGTACTGACGTACTATTCTCAGCGCAGCCCGATACGACCCAGTTTCAACCACTTCAATCGAGGCTGAAGTGTTTGATAGAGGCCAGCACTTTTCCTCGAAATAGTGATCTATGTCCCATGCATCATAATTTTGTGGTTTATCCTCATATGCAATTAGTTGGTTGGCACGTTTTCCCGGTTGGATCAGTTCGCGCGCCAACGTCTTGTCAAAGACGGATTTAATCTCGCCGGACTCGTCGAAACGGACCACGACCAGATTGTTTTCCAAATGTGTTTCTGAAACGCTCAGACTAGTGCTGGGGGCTTTCCCAACCTGAACCACTTGCGCCGCGCTCCATCCCATGGCCGGAATATCTGCGACCGCTGCAACAAAGTTCGTGCTGCCATCGGCGCGGGTGATGGATTGAATGGCACTTCTGCCGGACTGCGTTCTGATCGACGACCCGGAAATATCGACATCCGCGGGAAACTCGACGAGCTCGCCGTCACGCTTTTGGCTTGTAAAATTTACTAGCCGCAAGAGTCCATCTCCAGGCGGACAAATGGCATTTAATGCCGCTTGAAAGGGCCCTTGCGTGCTTTGCATGGCGGCAAAGAGTTTGGCGTAATCCGCGTCGCTATCATCATAGACGGAGGCAATGGATGTTCCGGGCAAGATATCATGAAATTGGTTTATGAGCACGATGTCCCAAAGGTCGCGGATTGCGTCACGCGGATAATCAAACCCCTTAGCAGTTGAAGCCACAGAGGCTGCGAATTCAAGTTGACGCATTGCGCGCTCGGCGTTGCGGTTGTTTTTCTTGTTTTTTGCAACTGAAGTTAGCGTGCCGCGATGGTATTGCAGGTAAAGCTCGCCATTCCAGATCGGAAACTCATCCACGTGGACATCCATCTTCTTGCCGAGGCGTTCAAGGTATGGTCGTAATCCCTCCATCCTGAGTTTTGGCGCACCGGGGATACCGCGCTCCATGCGCACGCCACGTTGCACCATGCTCCGCGTGGGGCCGCCGCCCCCATCGCCATGCCCATAACAGATCATGACCTCGTCATGCAGCGCCTTGGGTTCATAGCGCTTCCAGGTCCCGAGAATATCACTAACCGTGAATTTCGAATTGTAGACGGTTTTCTGACCGGGAGCTTCAGTCGCCTGAGTGGTAATCAAAAGGGATTTGACCTTTGAACCATCAATCCCGCGCCAGAAAAAGCTGTCGTAGGGGTGTCGGTCCGTATCGTTCCACGAAAGTTTTGAAGTGACGAAAAACTCGATGCCGGATTTTTCGAGGATCTGCGGCAATGCCGCCGAATAGCCAAACGTATCCGGCAACCAGACACATTTTGGGGAGATCCCGAACTCTTCCATATGAAACTGCTGGCCGTGCATGATCTGGCGGACAAGGGCCTCGCCAGAACTGATATTGACGTCTGGCTCAACCCACATTGCGCCGTCAACTTCGAATTGCCCGTCACGAACCTTTTGTTTTACCCGATCCCAAAGTTCGGGGTAGTCTTGTTTTAGGAAATTGAACAATACTGACTGGTTGTACATAAAGACAAATTTCGGGAACTCCTCCATCAGGTTGAGAGCGGTTGCAAAGCTTCGCGCGGTCTTGTCGCGCACATGCTTGATCCGCCAAAGCCATGCCACATCCAGATGAGTGTGGCCGAAGGCACTGACAACCGGTTGCATTTCATCTCCAGCCAGTTCGTGTATCTCGCCTGCAATTTTTTCTGCATCTGGTAGCGAAGTCTTCAACGCTTCAACGTTCCCCTCACGGCGGTCCAGAGCGTAGAGCGCCCGTTCAATCCGATCCAACACGGCGTGGCGACGGCTATCGGTTTGAGACAGCTGGATCGCAACTTCAAAGGCGGTCTCCAGGTCGTGATACAGGCCCTCGATGCGATCGTCACGCAGGACCATATCAGTTTGAAACCCGACCATGGGGCGTTCGTCGAAGGTGAAGGCATTGACCTGGACTAGATGCTTCTCGCCCGGAACTGCATCACAGGAAATAACCAGTTCGGTGTGATTTCCGTCTATCGCCTGTACAATTCGACCATTGAGATAGGCCAGGCATTGAGGGTCAGTCGACCCTTGCTGGGTCCGCCAATGCGACGTCACATTGATCGCAAACGTTTCCCCGCGCGCCTCTTCGGGAATTGTGATTTCCGCCACCAGCCACGTGTGTTTTTGTGTTGTGCCCCAAACGCTGCGCGATGTTAGGATCGGCCATTGGTTCCAACCCTTTGGCAAGGGCAGGGCGCCGGTTTCTTCAGCTTCAGCGTAACGCCATTCCACTACCCCCTGAATTGGTGTGCGGATCTTTCCTTGCAAATCCTCCAAAAGCCTCGCCAGCTTTGACTCGCGTTTAAGGTCGTCCGCGCCCAGCCCAAGCCGTTCAGCCATTGGATTTTCGTAGCGTGGTTTTGGAACGTAGGTGACTTTGGTCATAGCTGCGCTCCGGCGCATTTGGCAATTGTGCTGGTGTCCAAATGGTTTTTGCTCCGCATCACCCACCCTCCATGTAGGGCATCAATACTACTTCGCTTTCTGGCGATATTGGTGTGAACCAAGCCTCGCGATAGATTACGCCGTCCAAGGCCATCGACACCCCTCGATCGATCTCTGCTTGCAGCCCAGGGAATTGATTGGCGAGCGAGTCCAGGAGTTGTTTGAAGTTTTGTGCGTCGATCTCAACAGTTTCCGCACCGTTTGTAAACTTTCGTAGTGACCCCCAGAGTTTGACGCGAATCATCCGTCTAATCCTTTGAGATTGCGGCAAGAACTTTCGGCGGAGACATTGGCAAACTTCTCATTCGAACACCTGCAGCACGAGAGACAGCGTTCGAAACCGCCGCGAGCGGTGGAACAATAGGCGTTTCGCCGACACCACGCACTCCATACGGATGGCCTGGGTTTGGAATTTCCAGAATGACCGTGTCAATAAATGGGAGGTCGAAAGCAACCGGCATTCGATAATCCAAAAACCCGGCATTCTGCAATTTACCGTCGGTCCCGTAAACATATTCTTCATTCAAGGCCCAGCCGATTCCTTGCACAGCTCCGCCCTGCATCTGCCCTTCGACATAGTCAGGATGAACTGCTTTGCCAGCGTCCTGAAATGCTGTGTAGCGCACGATCTTCGTTGCGCCTGTCTCTGGATCAACTTCAACATCGGCTAGATGAACGCCAAACCCAACGCCAGCACCATCAACATTTACTTCGTGGTGCCCGGCTATGGGTCCGCCGGTTTGGCTCGATACCGCTGCAATTTCCACCAGGCTCATTGGTGGAAACTCGCCAGCGTTTGGTCCAGATGGTTTTACGCATCCGTCAACCCACTCCACCGCATCTTCGTCGATGCCCCAGATCTTGGCGACCCTCGCGCACATTTCCGCTTTCGCTGCGCGCGCCGCTTTGATCGTCGCGAGGCCAACAGCAAAGGTAACTCTGCTTCCGTCGGTCACGTTGTTAAATCCAAGTGATCCCGTGTCGGCAATTGTGGTTCGAACTTTCTCGTATGAAATTCCAAGTTCCTCAGCAGCCATCATTGAAATGGATGCACGCGAACCACCGATATCAGGATTGCCTTCGACGACACTTGCAGTTCCGTCGGCATTGATGCTCAGCGAAACACTGGTGTCGCCACCAAAATTGAACCAAAACCCACACGCCAGGCCGCGGGCCTGATTGGCTTCTATCGGTGCTGTGTAATGCGGGTGCTCGCCGACCTTCTGAAGGATCGCTTCAAGGCCGATGTCATTGAAGGTTGGACCATACGATGCAACTGTTCCTTTACGAGCGGCGTTGATCAGGCGAACTTCAAGCGGATCCAGGCCAAGTTCCAAGCATAACTCGTCGATCAGACTTTCAACAGCATAGACCGCGGGAGGGGCACCCGGAGCACGGTAATGGGCCTCTTTTGGACGGTTGGTGGTCACTCCATAGCCTTCTGTGCGAACCGCAGGAAGATCGTAGCACCCAAAGGCTGCTTGAGCGCCAAACTTCGCGGTTCCGCATGGAAACGCGCCGCCCTGATACCTTACCGCCGCTTGCCCGGCCGTCATGCGCCCTTCGTTTGTCATGCCGATTTTCACGTCAATTGACGATGACACGGTCGGCCCGGTCGCGCGCAGGACTTCCTCGCGGTTCAGGACCAGTTTCACTGGCTTTCCAGCTTTTCGCGACAGCGCTAGTGCGGTCGGCTCGATGAACGTTGTCGTCTTGCCGCCAAACCCGCCGCCGATTTCCGATGCAGTGACTCTTAGTTTGCCGATCTCAAGACCAAGGATTTTGCAACAATTTTCCCGAACCATGTATTGGCCTTGGGTGCAAACCCAAAGATCCCCACGACCATCTGGTGTCAAAGTCGCAAGGCAGGCATTGGGTTCGATGTATCCCTGATGGGCAGCCTCGGTCTTATAGGTGCGTTCAATTACGATATCTGCTGAGGCAAATCCGGCGTCAAGATCACCATGACCGAATTCAATGTAGTTTGTGACGTTTTCCGAGTACCTGGCAGGTACCGTTTCCTGGGCGCGCCCGGTGTGCAGAACCGGAGCTTCATCGAGCATCGCTGCATCCACATCGGTTACATGAGGGAGAACTTCGTATTCGACTTGAATCAGGCCCAATGCCTGTTTTGCGATCGACTTGGACACGGCAGCGACGGCGGCGACCGCATGACCATCATAAAGAACCTTGCCGCGAGCCAAGCAATTGTCCGCAATGTCCTGGAATTTGGCTGGCAAGTTGGTTTCGAAGTCTTCCGAGGTGACGACGGCCTTCACACCCTTAAGGGCAATCGCGTCCGACACATCAATTGCCATGATACGTGCATGTGCGTGAGGGCTACGCAATATGCAACCATGAAGCATACCCGAAACGTGCAAATCCGCCCCATAGGAAGCTTCGCCCGTAACTTTGGCGATCCCATCCGGCCGAGGCAGACGTTTTCCGATGATCTTGAAGTCACGTTTTATACTAGAATGGTTTGTCATTTTATGAGTCGCTCAGTTCTGCCGCGGCCAATTGAACCGCTCTGATGATTTTGTCGTATCCCGTACAACGGCAAAGGTTTCCCGCCAGCCAATATCGAATTTCGGTCTCGGTAGGATTTGGGTTCACATTCAACAATGCCTTTGCTGCAACCAAAATCCCCGGGGTACAGACGCCACATTGCAATGCAGCCTGTTCAATAAAAATCCGCTGCAAGGGGTGCAGATTTGCGCCGTCCGCCATACCTTCAATCGTTTCAATACTTTGACCATCCGCTTCGGCACCCAAAACAAGGCAAGAACAAACCAGCCGCCCGTTCATTGTCACACTGCAAGCTCCACAATCGCCAGTTCCACACCCTTCCTTTGATCCGGTTAGGTGCAACCTGTCACGGAGCACATCAAGCAAGCTTTCGTCCGCTTCGCAGATAAATTCGTAATCGTCGCCGTTGATTTCGGTTGATACCTGGATCTGTGTCATAGTTTTTCCTGGGCCCTTTGATAGGCAATCTTGGCGGCTCGCTGAGCAAGCACGCCGGCCGTTTTGGTTCGAAAGGTTGCAGTTCCTCGTTTGTCATCGATTGGTCTGCATGCCGAACTGGCGGCATTTTTGAGATCATCAAGCGTGGCCGCATCGAGTTTTGATCCGACCAATCCGGATGCCGCAGAGGGCAAATCCAGAACGGTTGGTGCCACCGCACCCAACGCAACTTGCGCGTCCCTGATCGCCCCCCCCGCGTCCAGCGCAATACTCACAGCTGCCGACGTCACGGCAATGTCCATTTCGGTTCTGGGCGTAAATCTCAGGTAGGCATCTGCAGCGAGTTGCGGTCTCGCCGGCAGATATAGTGATGTGATGAATTCACCTTTTTTCAGCGAAGTAAGCCCGGGAGCGACGGGAATGTCGAGAACTCTACACTCGCGGAATCCGCTCGGCCCGAATACCCGTGCGGTCGCATTGGCCGTTACCAAGGCAGGAACTCCATCAGCCGCGGGTGAGGCATTGCAAAGGTTACCAACAAGCGTTGCGCGGCCCTGGATTTGGGTTGACCCGATTAATCCCATACCTTCAACCAGTCCCGGCCACAGCGCGCGAACGCCGAGGTTTTCACCCAGTTCAGCTCCGGAAACTGCCGCCCCAATCCGGTATCCTCCGTCCTCTTTTTCGATTGTGCGCATACCTTCAATAAACTTGATGTTGATCACAAGTTCCGGCTCAACCAGACCAAGCCTGTTTTGCACCAGCACATCCGTACCACCGGCGAGGATCCTCGTTGTGCCAGCTTCCTGAATCAAGAGTTCAGACGCCTGACGAAGTGTGTCAGCATTGACGTAATTCATGGGTTTTTCGTCCGTTGCGCTAACAAAACGCCCGTACGCGTATCTGAAAATTTACACACCATTTGGTCGTTCCTGCGCTTCAAGGAAATTGAGAAAATGCTGCCAATCATATGGCAAAATATCATGCCCTCCAGTTCTGAGATGGAATCCAAGAGGTCCGTTGCTCACCTTCCCCAAAGATTTCCAAATCTCGTGAGGTGATGGCCAGTTCCAGTCTTTTGTTCTGCCAGGTTTCCAAAATTCTGATGATTTTTGGAACGCAAGATAACTACCAATCGGGTCAGCCCACAGATCCGCTTTCGCATGGGAGAGATAGACTGCGCGCGGGGCAATCAAGGACAGAAAGTGATGCTGATCAAAGGGAAGATTGAGCGGCTGGCTACCGTCGTGAGCAATCGTCCAGTGCGGGAAACGCTCGGCCATCTGTGCCAGCGTTTCGCCGACCGGATGTGCCGCTGGCGCGGACCCACCGCATCCCGAATTAGAAGCAAAGACCGCGCCGATCCGAGAGTCGTTCGCAGCCGCCCAAAGCGCTGCTTTGCCCAGGCGTGAATGACCGGCGACCGCCACTCTGGAATCGTCGATCTCGTTGCATGTCGCTGCGGCATCCAACAGACGTTGGATGGCCCATGCCCACAGTGAAATTGTGCCAGTTGGCGGGTGGTTTTGGCAGTCTAGGAGCGGGTAAAGCCCATGTTTCCTCCAAGTACTAGCGTCATCCGGCACCCAAGAACCATAGCAACTGACCAGAACGGCATAGCCAGCATTCAGCAACATGCTGACGGGCCAACGGTAGGCCGATACACCGCGCAAGGTTTCTGTAATGCGGTTGTCGTGCGCGCCATAAATAGGCCGCGACGAGATGCGCGCATTTGGGTCGATAGGAATATCGAGCGAATTCAGGAGTCCGACGGGGCCAATGAAATCCATCCCGCATATAAGAGGGCAGGGTTCATCCAAACCGGGTGGCAGCCAAAGGATTGCATCAACTTCAAACTGACGGCCGGCAACGGAGATCTTGATCGTAAGATGCTCGGCTTTTTCGTCCGCTACAGACTGGCGCGACACATGGACGTTGTCGGGCAGAGCAGGGATCGCCCCATAAAGATGTTCGGTCATAAGTTCACGCAGTTGAATCTGGCGCAAAGTGCGCTGCGCAGCAGTTGCAACTGTTTCATCTTCTGCGAGCGGTTGGAAATCTATTTTGCCCACGAAGGCGTTTTCAAAACTATCTTGCGTCATGGTGTAGCAGTTCCTGGCAGCCAGCCGTCATAAAGCCCGTTTTCCGGTCCAAGTGGCAGAGACACAGGCGCACCTGTGCGAGCAGAGTCGTATACTGCGGTGACGAATTCCAGCGATTGACGCCCGTCTTCCAGCGTCACAATCGGCGAATTTTCACCTTTTAAAGTGCGCGCGATTGCATCGAACATTCCCGCATATCCTGAAAGCACAGGGCCGACCCCGTCCAGCACCCGGTCGATTTCTTCTTGTTGTGATGGCGCGCGGGCAATGAAACGCCAGCCATTTTGAGCCAATGCATAGGGCGCATGGTCAGTTTCCACAGTGAAGCCTTCGAACATCAGACGCATCCGGCTCATGTTTTCGGCGCAGCCAAGCGTGACGGATGAGGTGATCAACGCTCCACTTTGCATTCGGATGCTCAGCGCGGCGCAATCTTCGGTCTCTATGTCGTTTACTCGCGTAGCCAGATCGGCGAAAACCTGGTTAACGGGACCCAGAAGCGTCTGTAACAAGTCGTGAATGTGGATTGCGTGACCCAAGATTGCGCCACCTTGTTCTCCCGCCCAGGTGCCACGCCAAGGAATTTCATAATAGCTAGCCGAACGATCCCAATGGGTTTCCAGTGTCCCAGCATAGGCTCTCCCCGCCAATCTGGCGTTGATGAGCGCGCGCAGCTGCGCAGCGCCAAGACCGAAACGGTATTGGAAGACTGGCCCCACGAAACCGCCCGTCTCGGCGACTTTCGCTGCCAACTGATCCGCTTCGTGCAATGACGTTACGAGCGGTTTTTCGCAGATTACCTTCTTACCCAGATCTAGCGCGTCCATACATGTGCTAAAATGCAAGTTCGGCGGCAGGCAAATGTCGACGATATCAATGTCCGGATCGGCCAACACATCAGCCATGTCGGTAGTAAATTCAATGCCGGGTTGTTCCTCGGCAATCGCTTTACCGCGACGCTCGTTTAGATCGCAGACGTAGCGCACCGAATAGATATCGGGTAGCTGTGCGAAGCCATCCAAGTGTTTCTTACCGATTCCGGCGCCGATGATCGCAACGTTCAGCATGTCGCCACTCCTTCGGCCATCATCTGCGCACGGATCGCGAGATCCATGGTTGTAAAGGTATGCGTTTGCGAAACGGCTGTCTCAGTTCGATCTTGCACATCCGCGATGATGCGAGGGAAATAGGGTCGGCCAGCATCGTCGCAAGGGATTAGCTCGTTTTTTTCTCCGTTGACCAAAAAAAGAGAGTTGGTCACATGCGGTCGGCCAATATCAGTATATTTGCGCAATTCGATGTGGCCCTCGGTGCCCTGCAAGAATAGCCGTCCGTCACCCCAGGTTGGTAACCCGTTTGGTGTGAACCAGTCGACACGGATGTAGCCGTGGCCACTTTCCGACTTCAGCACGATCTCTCCGAAATCTTGAAATTCAGGGTGGTCGGGCATTGTGGTGTTTTCGACCAGCGCGTGGGAAATTTCGGCGCTGGTCGAGCTTGTAAAGTGCAGGAACTGATCAATCTGGTGACTGCCAATATCGGTCAAGATCCCACCAAAACGGTCGCGTTGGAAAAACCAGTCAGGGCGCGTCGCCAGGTTCTTCTTGTGCGGGCCAATACCGACAGTCTGAACCACCCTCCCGATAGCCCCGTTGAAAACAAGCTCTTCGGCTCGGGTGACGGCGGGGATTTCGAAGCGTTCAGAAAAATTCACAGTCCAGATACGACCGGTGCGCGCCTGAACTTCCTTAATCGCCGATAGCTGATCAAGGGTCGTGCAGCCGGGTTTGTCGACCATCACGTCCTTACCTGCCTCCATTGCCTCGATGGCAAGCTGAGCACGGTTTACTGGCATCGCTGAAATCAAGATCATCGAGATTTCTGGGTCGTCCAGAATGCGGCGGCGGTCGTCGGATTTGACGACATTGCTAAAAACCTGATTGAACTTTTTTTCCGTCACGGCAACGCCCTCCGACCAATAAGCATCACAGGCGCAACCCTGGGCCATCATGCTGGACAACATTCCAAAGATGTGGCCATGGTCAATGCCGAGCACGCCGAGTTTGATTGGCATTCTAAATATCCTTAACCTGCGCGCGGGAACCCGTTTGCGCTGAATGTTCCAAGGCCGCAATCAGCCGGTGCACGCCGAGCGCTTCCCGACCGGTGACAAGTGGTGGGTGGTTCCGGCGCAGTGCGTCAGCAAAATCCTCGATCACATACCGGTGCCAGTCGCTGGTGAACGCCATTGGATCGGCCCCCGCACCTGAACTGGCGCTCTGACCAAGCGTTTCGCTGATGCCATTCTGCCGATCTATCCGCAGGACACCCGCACCGAGGTGCGCCGAACCCTTTTGGAAATGTAGCGAGATGGTTTCGCCCCGGCCTGAAAAACTCGCTGTGGTTGCAAATACCTGACCGACTGCGCCGTTGGCAAAGCGCAATCCTGCGGCGACGAAATCTTCGGCCTCCATCTGGTGAAATCCAGTAGTCGCGGCCATTGCGATCACGTCCGTGACCGGACCGGTCAGCGACAGCATCAGGTCCAATGTATGGATTGCCTGGCTTATCAGCACCCCGCCGCCATCGCGCGAATAAGTGCCTCGCCCGGGTTCGTCGTAATAGGATTGCGGACGCCACCACGGAACATTGACTTCGACAGCCCTTAGGTCGCCCAGTGCCGGCATGATCCGATGAAGATCGGCCACAATTGGGCGGGAGCGGTGTTGCAGAACGATTCCGAGCGGGACGTTTGCGTCCTCGCAGGTTTCGACTAGAGCGGTCGCTTTCTCCAACGTCCGTTCTACCGGCTTTTCCATCAGGATAGGCTTGCCAGCCTTGGTTAGCACATCGACGATTTCTGCCCGCGCGTTTGGCGGCGTGGTGAGTATCACAAAATCGGCGTCCGAAGCTGCAATATCAGCGACACTGTCAGCGGCCGTTGCCCCAAGATCGGGCCATGCGCTCAAGAACGCGGCGCGGCTTTCGGGTGAGCGAGCATGAACGCAAGCCAGCGAAACCGACTTTGAATCGCGCAAAGCACCGCCATAAGTGTGCGACACCATACCAAGGCCGATCATCGCTGCGCGCATCATTGGTCCATTGGCAAAGACCGTTCGTTCTCGCCACCAAAAATGTGAAAATCTTTTGTATGAAGCGTCACCCCAACAGTCTGCCCTCGCTCTAGTGGAATCTGCTGGGCAAGTTGCACAGTCAACGTCTCGCCATTGGCAAAAGTTCCGTAGATATAAGTTACCGAGCCCAACTGTTCGAAATTTTGCACGATTATTTCTTCATCGCCATGCCCGTCCAGCGACACGTCAATTGTTTCGGGCCGAACCCCTAAGGTCACCGGTTGAGCAGTTCCGGTTTCTCGAACCGGAACATCCCTTGTGATCCCGTTGTCAAGTTTCAGCACCTTGCCATCGAGCGAGCCCGCCATGAAATTCATCTGCGGCGCGCCAATGAAACCAGCTACGAACTTGTTAGCTGGGTGGTTGTAAAGTTCGAGCGGCTTGCCGATCTGCTCGATATTGCCATCACGCAGCACAACAATCCGGTCGGCCATCGTCATTGCTTCGATCTGATCATGGGTGACGTAAATCATCGTGTTGCCAAGTTCGGCGTGCAGGTCCGAGATCTCTACCCGCATCTGCAGGCGCAGCTCGGCGTCGAGATTGGACAGCGGTTCGTCGAACAGGAAAATGATCGGTTCACGGACAATCGCGCGACCGATAGCGACGCGCTGACGCTGACCGCCTGAAAGCTGACCAGGGCGGCGATCTAGAAGTTGGTCGATTTGCAGCAGCTTTGCGGCATCATCGACTCGTTGCTTGATTTCTTCTCGTGGCATCCGGAAGTTTTCCAGCCCAAAGGACAGGTTCGCGCGCACCGACATATGCGGATAAAGCGCATAGGATTGGAAAACCATGCTCAGGCCGCGTTCCGAGGCGGGCACAGTGTTGACCCGCTTACCCTTCAGAAGGATGTCGCCCGAAGTCGGATTGTCAAGGCCGGCGATCAGGCGCAAGAGTGTGGACTTGCCGCAACCCGAAGGGCCGACGAAAACTACGAATTCACCGTCCTCGATTTTGAGATCTATGCCGTGAATGACATCGACCGCCCCGAAGGATTTTCGAATGTCTTTAAGCTCTAGGGCGTGGGGAATATCGGTCATTTCAGTCCTGTGGTGGCAATGCCTGTCGTGATGAAACGTTGCAGCCAAACGAACACAAGTGTGATCGGGATCAGCGACACCACGGTCATGGCGAGAATGTAATGGAAGTCCTGGTCAAACTCCCCAGAGTATTGGGTCAGACCCAGCTGAATCGTGTGTTTGTTCGGATCAGTAATCAGCACGATCAGCGGCCAGAGGAAATCATTCCAGCGCCAGATGACGCTGAGGATTGCGAGCACAGAAAGCGCAGGCAGCGATAGCGGGATTATGATCCGCCAGAATATGCGCCATTCACTCGCCGCATCCATCCGAGCGGCCTCCAGCAGTTCGTCTGGGATTGTCAGCATGTACTGGCGCAACAAGAACACGCCTGTGGGCGTGGCTGCGGCGGGAATGATAACGCCCCACAGAGAGCCAAATATCCCAAAGCTCCAGACGACGAAGAAGAGCGAAACCAGGATGATCGACGACGGAATTAGCAAAGTGGCCACAATCAACACCGTGAATGTAAGGCGCCCGCGAAATTGGTATTTTGACAATGCAAAAGCCGCCATTGCGTTGATCAATAGTGTAATCAGCGTCGCAGCCACCGTCACGAAGACTGAGTTGAACAAATAGGTGGAAAAATGGAAATTATCCTGCCCGTTACGTTTTAGCAGTGGGTCCAGATAATTTTCTACCGCGAGTCTGATGCCTTCGGACGGCTCAAGGTGTTTGCGTTCGACTTGAGTAACGCCCTCAGGATTGGCCACCGGCGCGACATCGGTCAGTTTGCGTGTCGGGCCCGCTTTGAACACATCTGTGACAGTGCCATCCTCGGCCATGTATTTCCAGATCGGCTTTTCGCCAACGCCTTCAATATCCACCTGAACCTGAGCGATCGGCAAAAGACGTGTGTCAAACGTGTCGATCGCACGCTCTGGCTTGATCGAACTAAGGAACGTCCAGAATACCGGCACAAGTATGATAAGCACACCAAACAGCAGGTAACCATAGGCTATGAAATCAGCGATGCCGAACTTGTCAGCCGTGTCAGGATTACCGCGGGTTCGGGTCAGAAATGTTGTGATCCTGCGCATAATCTAAAGCTCCGACTGACGACGCGTCAGCCAAAGCTGAGCAAAGGTGAATACCGCGATCACCACCGCCATCAGGACCGATCCGGACGCAGCTTGCCCATAATCTGGCACCTCATTGGTGAAGCCGACTTCAAAAATTTGCTGAACAACCATAAAGGTTTCGCGCCCCGGACCGCCGCCAGTCAGCAGATAGACCTCGTCGAAGATCTGGAAGGAACGGATCAGACACAGCACAATCACTACGGTCAGTGTTGGCATGACTAATGGCAACGTGATGCGCCAGAACGCGCGCGGCGTGCTGGTGGCATCCATCTTGGCGGCCTCATAAAGGTCGCGGGGTATCGCCTGTAGTCCAGCCAGCAGGATCAGCATGTAAAAGCCCATATGGCTCCATGTGAAAACAAAAACCAACCAGAAGAACGGCCAATTCGTGCGCGGCGTGACCAACCAGTTCACAGGGCGATAACGACCAAAGTCAAAGATAGCGTCGAACTGGATCGACAGCAGTAACAGTGCCGCAGCCACGCAAAAGCCGAAAAAAACCACGCGGGCCATTCTTTGTTGGACAGCGACAATCCAGCATAGCCCGCCAGCTAGTGCGGCGCCGATCCAGAAACTGCCCGGCAGGTCCAGCAAGCTAAGCGGATTGGACCATGAAAACAGCAACCAGAAAAACACCGCAAAAATAGCCGTCCATGGTAATGACGGGTCTTTGGCGCCGCGCAGCGCGCGTTCGCTGACAAACATCAGTATGACAGCCAGCAGGATAGTGACGACTATGTCAAATCCGGTAAGCCCGGCCATCGCTGTCAGCGTGTCGCTGGTGCCCCCAATTGCTTCGTTCAGTACACCTTTGCGGTGCAGGACCCAGTTCCAGATATTCGCAATGACAACAGGCGACAGCATAACAGGGTAAAAGAACATCGCCCGCCACAGCCCGCGTCCGCGGATGTTTTTGTTGACCACTAGCGCCGTGACCAGTGCTACAGCGCACAGGATCGGCACCTGGAAGACCACAAACCACAGCGTGTTGAACATGCCCGTCCAGAAATTGTAGCCGGGATTGGTACAGCTTTTGGGTTCGAAAATACTGACGCAGTCAAATATCTCAGCGTATTTGGCAAAACCCACCCACGGACGATCAAAAAGTGAGATTGAAGTTCCGTCGGTCATCGAGACATAAAAATTCAGGATCATCGGCGCAAAGGTGAATAGCCCAAAAATCAATAGATTCGGCAGCAAAAAGGCGTATGGCACCCCGCCACGACCCCACAAATGTTGCGCCATTTCCACCGGAAATCCCAACAGATCCATGGCAAAATTGGGGATCTGGTAGAGCCTGTAGCGGCGGTTTACCAGCAGCCAGATTGTGCCGCCGCCCACCCAAAGCAGGCCAATGATCACCATCAGTGTTCCAGCAAGTGTCATTTGGAAAATGTGCCTTTTCAGGGAATGTGATTTGCAGGCTTGTGTGTCGAACCAGAGGCGGCAAGCCGCCTCTGGTTAACTCTTGAAGATCGCTCGGGCATATTAGCCGCCCGTGATTTCTTCCTCAATTTTGTCCAATGCTTCGTCCAAGGTCAGTTCGCCATTCAGAGCGGCACCCAGATACTTGATTGTGGCATTAAAGAACAAACCGTTATTGGCGGTGCCCTGCATACGGTAGGCTTGCGGTGTCTGTTCCGCAGCCGCAGCGGCCATCGCGGTGAAGGCTATCAGGCCATCAGCCACGGCAGCAGAAGCACCGGCACCGATATAGTCCAGACCTTCAGCCTGCAAGGTTGCGTTCGCAGGAATGGCATATGTGCGGGACGCCCATTCACGTGCCTGGTCATCTGCCGCCATCCAGTCAATAAAGGCCGCCGAAGCCGCTTCTCTGTCGGCGTCACCGCTTGAAAAAGCGACAAGGCCTTGTCCGCCTGGCATGATGCCACAACCAGATGGCCCACAAGGAACTGGCACGACTGCGTAGTCGAATTTGTCACCAACATTTTGTTGCACATTGGCGGTGTTCCAGGACCCGGACATGTAGAAAGCAACATCCTGGTTAAAGAACATTTCGTTGCCGTTGGCGTATTTGCTGCCGGATACGGCAGGCCAGATATCAGCGGGCATCAGTCCACTTTCGTGCCAATCCATCATCAAACCAGCAAATTTGCGAAATCCGTCATCCAGAACGAAGCTGCCGTCGTCGCCAAAGTATTTTGCACCATAAGACATCGCGGGACCGGCAAAACGGTGACCCGAGCGGTCCATGACCATCCCGGCGTAGCTGCCTGTGGCATCCATTACGGCTTGCGCCGCGTCAGCCCATTCTTCCCAGGTTGCGCCGGGCGCAGGAAGCTCCACCTCGGCTTCTTCGAACATGGTCAGGTTCACGTAAGGACCGGTGACGGTCATCTCCGAATGATAGCCGTAAATTCCGTCCGGGGCACCCGCACGGTACCATGGCAGAACCGCGCCGTAGGTGGCTTCCCAATGGTCGGCATCGACATAGGGTGTCAGGTCCACATAAAACGGATTAAGACCGCCCAATTTGGTCACGAAGGCCATATCCGGACCGGTTCCGGCCTCTAGCTGGATGGGCAGCTGTTCGCGAATCACGTTATAGCCAACGAGGTTCAGCGTGATGTTGACATCCGGATTTTCAGCCATGTAGCGATCAGCCATTTCTGCGAACACCGAGGATTTTGCATCCACGTTGCTCATCATCAGGTCGAGATCTACCGCTAATGCAGGCATGGCGCATGTCATTGCCACTGCAGTCGCGCAGCCACTGGACCACGCACGCACTGTCGTTTTCGGTAATTTGGTCATCTGTATTTTCTCCCATTGACGTTGATTTTTATTGTCGTCTCTTCAGTTGTTGTCAGGCTCTTTTAGTCCCTATTATTGCGTTGAATTCATGCACTGTTCTCGATGCGTTAGCCCCACGTTTCTCAATATGGTAGTAAGAGCAGCATGTTACCGCAGCCTCTAGTCTTAAAATAGTGAGGCGCTGAATATCCGGCTTTTGGAAATGGATTTCCCCAATTCGCCAATCCGGATAATTCTTTGCGTTCAACTAAACTAGGCGGCCCACCCAACAGCATGCTCCAATTCGCTTGTTCGTCATATGATGAACCAGAAAATTCTGGGGGTCCAATGTTATGATCAGATGACATTATTCATATTATGAATTATGCTTAGCCATGGATATTGCTCTGTTCAACGATCTCGACCGGCTGAGACAGACCGGAAATTTTTCCCAGGCGGCCAAATTGGCGAACACCAGCCAGCCGTCCTTTAGCCGTCGCATCAAAGCTTTGGAGACTTGGGTGGGAGTTCTTTTGGTTGACCGATCACAGCAGCCGGTGAAGCTGACATCCGCTGGATCGCAGATGCTGGAGGCCGGCCTGCGCTCGCTGGCATTCATCGAGCAAGAACGCAGCCAGATACTTGCGGCCCAATCTCTGCCGGAAAAATATGTTGTGACTTTCGGGGAAGAGCATTCGATCAGTTGGCGATTCTATACGAACTGGCTGCAATCGTTTGAGGAAGAGTATGGCCCAATCCTTTCCCGTCTCAGAGCGGATGACCTGCCACACAGCATGAGGGACTTGCACAACGGTAACGTTGATTTCGTAATTGCATATGCAAGCAAGGACGAAGCGATAGACGAAGACCAAAGCATTGTAATCGGAAGAGATAGATTGGTGCCGGTTTGCAAGCCAGATCAGGACGGACACCCGATCTTCAGCTTTGAGAACGAAAAGCCACCTGTGCCCATTCTTCGGTTCGGAGACGAAGCACCCATCGGTCGACTTCTAGAGCCAATTTATAAGGAAATTGGCAAGAAACGATCCCTGGACAGTGCTTACGAAAACTCGATGGCAGGCGCGCTTCTCATGCGCGCCCGCGAAGGAATGGGCGTGGCATGGCTGCCAGAAAGCCTAATTGAGGCTGATCTGACCAGAGGCTCTTTAGTCCGAACAGGAAGCAATGCCTGGACAGTTACCTTGGACATACGATTGCACCGAAACACGGAATACTCGAACCATCTGACGCGATCTATATGGGCTTTCCTGAAGGATCGGCATTCGGCGTTGCCGAGCGTCGTTGCCTAGTCGAGTTGGAATAGGCTTTCGCGACGGGCACTATCACAACACACTGTACTTACAGCTCTATAGACATGTTCCCGCAAAGGCGCTCAGGCAAGTGAAACAGGAACATCGAAGGCGTTGATTTGGTCAAATATCATTCGAGTGGCCATGGAGGTTGAACTATGATGCCCTGCTGCACTGTTTTGAATAACCGCTTTAAGGTCTGACGCTTTCGTTCAATAACTAGTATCACAATTTGACAATGCTTTTATCCGTGGCTCTTTGTCAGACAGGCAAACAGGGTGGCAGGAGAGATAACCATGAGAACATTTAACAAAATTGGTGTGCTTGGTGGGATGGGGCCAGAAGCAACGGTTTTTTTGATGCAGCGTGTAATCGAGTCAATTTCTGCTCAAGACGACAGCGATCATATCCCGATGATAATCGATAATCACACTCAGGTTCCATCTCGAATTAAGGCGATAATTGAGAAACAAGGAGAAGATCCAGCACCTGTATTACGGCAAATGGCTCAGCGCTTAGAAGCCGCAGGTGCAAGGGCTCTTGTCATGCCCTGCAACACCGCTCACCATTATGCAGTGGACATCGAAGCTGGTTGTTCAATCCCACTTCTCAATATGATTGAACTGACTGCCGACACAATTGCAAAGACCGCTTCTAGTAGCAGCAAGGTTGGTATTTTAGCTTCGCCAGCAGTCCGAATGACTGAGCTTTATATTAATGCATTCAAACGTAGAAATATCGAGTTTCTTCACGCCAAGGACGATATGAAGCTTTTGGAAATCATTAAAATGATCAAGGGCGAGGGTGTATCACAGCAGGCGTTATCTAAACTGAACGCCATAGCAAATGAATTAGAGATTGATGGTGCTACGCACCTGGTGGTCGCCTGTACGGAGTTTTCGCTGTTGAGCAGCGAAATAGTTTCTGACACAATAATCGTAGATAGCCTCGATGTGTTGACGCAGGCAGCCGTGTCGTTCGCTACCAGTTGATGGGACTTCCTTTGCTCTCACTTCGAAGTGGACATTGGCGCTGATTTACCAACTGTGATTTCGTCGGTATAGCCACCGTTAGCGATGGCTGTGGCGATGGCCCGCTATTCTCGTTTTGATACGCACAGCGCGTAAATGCCATTATGTATGGAATTCCCCAAACCGGCCGTTCGTTTGTTCTGTTGGCAACGACTGCTGTGCGGACAAGGACTAAGCGGCTCGCGCGGCAATGGCGCTTTTGGCTGGCGTATTAAGCCATCCCACAGGCATAGGTGTTTTGTGATCTGACACACCTGTTTGACGATTGGGATTTCTCAATCGTCAAACAGGAGGTTCCCATGACACAGGAGAAGAAGAGCCCGCTTCGTGAGCGGATGATGGAAGACATGCGCATTCGCGGGATGCAGGAGACGTCTCAGAAAGCACACACCAAGGCACTCAAGGATTTCACCGCTTTTCTGGGCCGATCACCGGACAAGGCAACGCCGGACGAGTTGCGCGCCTATCAACTCCATATGACCGACAACGATGTCACACCTTCGGTCTACAACGCCCGTATCACCGCGTTGCGGTTCTTTTTCGGCATGACTTGCGACCGTGAGGATATGAAGAAGTACATGCAGTTCCGCACCGAGCCGCGCAAGCTGCCTATTGTTCTGAGTATCGAGGAGGTTGCAGCGGTTCTGGCGGCAGCACCCGGACCAGGAATGAAGTATCGGGCCGCTTTGAGCATTGGCTATGGCGCGGGTCTGCGCGCTTCTGAAGTGACCAATCTGAAGGTCCGGGACATCGATAGCGACCGCATGCTGATCCATGTCGAGCGCGGCAAAGGAGGCAAGGACTGCGACGTGATGCTGTCCCCATCTCTGTTAGAGTTTCTGCGGGCCTATTGGCGTGAAGCACGCCTACAAGGCTGGTTATTCCCGGGCCAAAGCCGGGTTGAGCCGATGTCACCCCGTTCGTTGAACAGGGCTTTTAATTCTTCAAAGGCGATGGTTGGGATCAAAAAGCCCGCCACTTTACATTCGCTCCGGCATAGCTTCGCGACCCATCTCCTTGAGGCTGACACGGGTGTTCGGGTGATCCAGGTTCTGCTCGGCCATGCCAAGTTGACCACGACGGCGCGATACACCCATTTGGCCACCAAAACGCTGCGCAACGTTGCCAGCCCGTTCGAGCAGATCAAGGATGTGACCTGACGGAACGCCCGGCGTGCCAAGGCGTACGCTGGAGGTTGCAGACATCTTCCGAAGGTACGGTCCCGCGTGGCGGCGGGCTAATGCAGGGCATGTCAGTCTCAGCCAATTGAAAGTTATGTCGGCGATTGAGGCCTGCCGAACGGAAGCGCTTGGCGGGCATGTCGCTGCCTACACCAAATTTGGGTACCACCACATCGCGTACAATAGCTGCAAAAACCGCCATTGCCCGAAGTGCCAGGGACCGGCGGCACGGGATTGGATGGCGGCCCGTGCCGAAGATCTATTGCCGGTCGAGTATTTCCATGTGGTCTTCACACTGCCAGCGGAGATTGCCCGGATCGCGTATTGGAACAAGAAGGCGGTTTATGGCCTGCTGTTCAAAGCATCGGCCAGACAGTGACCACCATTGCCGCTGATCCCAAACGGCTTGGTGCGCGCGTTGGTATGACCAGCGTCCTGCATACATGGGGTTCGGCGCTGACCCATCACCCCCAATGTCCACATGATTGTTCCGGGCGGTGGATTGTCAAAAGACGGCAACCGCTGGGTCGCGTGCAAACCGGGGTTCTTTGTGCACGTGCGGGTGTTGTCACGGCTCTTTCGACGCCTGTTTATCGAAGGTTTGATGGCGTTGCATCGCGCGGACAAACTGGCCTTCTTCAATGATCTGGTCGAGTTGTCGGATACGGATGCCTTCGCGGCATATCTTGCCCTGTTGCGCAAAACAGAATGGCTGGTCTATGCCAAGCCACCTTTTGGTGGGCCTAAGGCCGTGCTCGCGTATCTCAGTCGTTATACCCACCGGGTGGCAATCTCAAACAGCCGCCTGATCAGCGCTGACGCCAACACTGTCGCGTTCCGCTGGAAAGATTACCGGATCAAGTCCGACGACCGCCAATCCGTCATGCGACTAGCAACCACTGAGTTCATCCGCCGCTTCCTCATCCACGTTCTGCCAGATGGCTTTCATCGCATCCGCTATTACGGCCTGCTCGCCAGTGCGATTCCTAAGAGCAACATTGCAAAGATCCGAACCATGATCGGGACAGAACCGGTCAACCAGGATGACCCACCAACTGCAGAGATCATTCCCCTCACCCTTCGCGAGCCATGCCCCGACTGCGGTGGGTCAATGCGCATCATCGAAACCTTCCGGCGCGGCCAAAAACCGCAAACCCGCGCACCACCCCGAAAGGTCGCAGCATGACGAAATGCACGTCAAAATGCACTTTACTGGCACCCTATTGCTCTTCATTCGGGTGGAGCATCGTCCTGCGCCGAACGATCCAAAACATCGAAAACACACCGATACTGATCGCAATCGAAGCCTTTAAGCCGCACCGCAAGTCTTCGACAACTGTGCAAAGGCCAAAACAAATCCACCAAAGCCTCGCGCTTTCCCCATAGGTCACATCCAGCATCCCACGGCTTCCCCCTTGAGAGGTTTGTCAACGCGGGCCAAGGTCAGCCCCCGCCGAAACCATGCGCAATGGTCCACATCGAAAAACCTTCATCAAACCGGACATTCGCTGCGCTCTTCATCAATGACTGCAATGGGCCGAAACCACTCTCCGTGGCTGCACAAAGAACTGGACTTCGCACGTTTTCGGAGCAGTAGTGTCGTCAGCCCCCGACGATATGTGTCGGCACCGCTGCCTGGCACTGCCGGGCTCTCCCAGTACAAACCCCGGATCCCCCGGGGTTGTCACTGGAGAGACCTATGACCCTACGAACTGCACCAGCTGCCGAGACTGCCGGGACCATTTCCAGAACCAAACCTAGGATGGCCTCACTGAGTGCAGATCTGGACGCTCTGGCAAGCCTCAAACGCGGCGAACTTGTCGCTCGGTGGCGTGCGACCTTCGACGCACCTCCGCCAAAATACTTGTCAGCGCCGTTCATGATCAAAGCGATTGGCTTTGAGATGCAATGCAAGACATTTGGCGGTAGTTCCAAATCGACAGAACGCCAACTCAAGGCAATTGCTCGTGGCGGCGTCGTTAAAACCCCAACGGCGGCCTCCATCAAACCTGGCACCCATCTGATGCGGGAATGGAACGGCCGCACCTATCAGGTTGAGGCAACAGCGGATGGGTACGTTCTTGATGGAACGACCTACAATTCCCTTTCAGCAATTGCGAAGCGTATCACCGGCGCGCACTGGTCCGGCCCGCGTTTCTTCGGGCTTGCAACATGACTAAGAAGATCCGCTGCGCCATTTACACCCGCAAGTCTTCAGAGGACGGTCTGGAGCAGGAGTTTAACTCCCTGCATGCTCAAAGAGAGGCCTGTGCCGCCTATATCACCAGCCAAAAGGCCGAGGGCTGGGTATTGCTCCCAGAGCTGTACGATGATGGCGGCATATCAGGCGCCACACTGGACCGCCCATCATTGCAATGCCTGCTGAGCGAGCTGGACGAAGGCCGTGTTGATCAGATCGTGGTCTACAAGATTGACCGGCTGTCGCGGTCTCTTTCTGACTTTGCCAGGATTGTTGATCGCCTGGATGGGGCAGGGGCATCGTTTGTCTCCATCACCCAGTCATTCAATACCGCAACAAGTATGGGCCGTCTGACGCTCAACATGCTCTTGTCATTTGCACAGTTTGAGCGCGAGGTGACTGCCGAACGCATCCGCGACAAGATCGCCGCCTCAAAACGCAAAGGCCTGTGGATGGGGGGTAATGTGCCACTTGGCTATGATCCGAATGGCAGAACCCTGACGATCAATGAAAGCGAGGCCGAGACGGTTCGCGCAATCTATCGAATGTATCATACCCACAAGACGACCTTTGAAGTTACGACAGAGGCAAAACGCAAAGGCTTGCGTTCAAAACGCCGAACCACACCATCCGGAGAAATCAAAGGCGGCAATGTAATTGATCGCGGTCACATATATCACATCCTGACCAACCCGATCTATGCAGGTCGCATCCGCCACAAGAAGGCGGTCTTTGAAGGGCAGCACCCGGCGATCATTGATCCGCAAGACTGGGACGAGATACAGCGAAAGCTATCAAATCGCTCAGGCCGTAAACGTGGAGTGAGAGTGGCGGCGCATCCGTCACCGCTTGCCGGCAAGCTCTTTGATGAAACCGGCGATCGCCTGACCCCAAGCCACAGTTCGAAGGATGGCAAGCGGCTTCGCTATTACATCTCGCGGCGATTGGCGACCGGCAAGAGCAGGGAGCATCCGGATGCCTGGCGTCTGCCGGCGCCGCAACTGGAACAAAGCATCGCTCGCGTTGTTCATAGCCATCTGGCTGACCCGGCTATCCTGCCCAAGCTGTTGGGTAAAATTGACGCAACGAAGCTGGATCTTTTGCAAGCAAAGACCAACCTGCTCGCTGATACCGTTGCTCCGCACCAGACCACGTCAAAATGGAGCGCTCTAATATATTTGGCAACCATTGCTCCGGGAAAACTAGTCGTTGAACTGAACGGCGAAGCCATCTCACACCAGCTTGATGTGCCTGAAGATCACATCGAAGCAAATCATCTTCGGCTCAACGCGGCCTTCCAGTTGCGCCGCAAAGGGGTCGAGACCAAAATCATTCTTGGTTGTGAACCTCCAGAGGTCGATGAGGTTCTGGTTCGAAATATCGTCAAATCCAGAAACTGGTTTGAAGCGATCAAGCGCGGCGAGACCTTTGCCACGATCGCCGCGCGCGAAGGCACATCAAAACGCCGCATCCAGGATGTTGTCGATCTGGCGTTCCTGGCGCCGGATATTCTGGCAGACGTCGTTGCTGGAACTCTGCCAATGAATGTCACGTCTGATGTTCTGATCAAACAAGGTATTCCGGGGCGCTGGTCGGAACAACGGCTTCTGTTCAAAGAGAATCCGATTCGCTCAAACGCTGCTTGAGCCACCCATATCCCCAAACTCGTACCGTGCAAATGTCGAACAGAGACGGAGGCCCAATATTGGCCGATAATGCGGTGCAGTTTGCGTCTCACGTGAAATCCCACACTGACAAGCCTTTGAGATTGCGCAAAAAAAGCGAGGTAGATGGGCGAGCCTCAAATGGGGGGAAGTGCGTGGCTGGGATGGTAGGATTCGAACCTACGGTACACTGTACCAAAAACAGTTGCCTTACCACTTGGCTACATCCCAACGTCGAAACGCTATTTAAGGTGCTATGATCCTATGATCAAGTCCAAAAAAACACGCTGGTAAACCTGTCGAAATGATACGGTTGTTTAGTGAACTTGGCTAAATCCGTCATTTTAGGCTTTGGGTTTGGGTCGATGCATAAAAAAGAGCCCATCGCGGTGATGCTTTACCTTCGGCTCAGTTTGAAAAATCTGAGCCTTTTTGAGCGCAAAAGAATCAGTCTAATGATATTTGATGCACTTTAAAGTTTTTTAAATAGACTTGACCAAAACTGGTTAGGGCGTTCGCAAAATTTTGCGATCAAAACTTTTCTCAAAAATTAACTTTCCACCTTTGAATGCGCTTACCTTTGCGGCGATAAAATAGTTATCTTGATCGCAGGACATCTGAGTTTCAGTTTTTGTTTCTGCAAGCCATTTTCCACGCTGATACTTAAAGTTCCACGAAATGTGAGCCTGCGCAGACAAGGTATCGCCATCCTCAATTTCATAGCGCTCGGATTTAGTGGCAGAGGTAGAAAGCCCATGGTCATCATAGATTTGCTCACCAAGATCATCCACGATTTCCACAATCGTTTTGCCATTTGCGAGATCACGGTGCACGTGACGTTGTGACTTTGAGGCGCGGTTTTCAGTCATGTTTGGCTTTGGCGGTGCAGTGGGCGGGTCAACCAAAACTTTCTCACTTTCAACCATCTTTTTTTGGGGCAATGTAAGAACGCTAGCCCCCCCTGAAAGGCTGAGCGCTGGATTATCAACCGCCGGCCAGATTAGTGGCCAATAGGCGGTAGACAGAGCCACGCGGAGCCTATGATTGGGGACAAATCTATGAGCTGTGTAATCTAGCGGCACCTCGATTTTCTGAACTTTATTTAGAGGCATCGCGGCAGGGGATACATTTCCATTTCGATGGCATAGATTGATAACCCCGATGGACACCAACTCAGAGCTTCCATCCGGCGCGACATCACAAAGCCGCGCTATTAGATGGCCTGTCGGTGCTGACGAACTAAGCGAAATAGTCAAGGCAGGACGGCCAAGGATATCAAACGCTTCATTCAAAGGCGCCCCATCAAAACAGGTACTTTGGGCATCTATCGCGCGCTGATCACCGGCGATTTCCACACCTGAACAATGGGGTATCCATTCCCCTGCTAGCGCTCCTGTTGACACAGGAGAGTGAATTTTAAAATCCGTGCAGGTGGTAGAAGTCGCGGAAAGCGTGCCATCGCCCAAATATAATGCAGTCGAATGGCAAGACGCAGGAGGCCAGTTTTCCTGCCGTATCCAGAAGCCCGGCAAATTGGTTGCATTTGGAGTTGGCGCTGCGCTTTCTTTTAAAAACACCAACTGGGTTTTGTGCCCGAACTCTTTAACAGGCGGTTCGCCCAACCATTTTTGCCACCACTGCAGTGTATCGGCTAAATAATCATACGTCGGCCCAGGCGTTGCCAGATGGGGGAAATTATGGGCCCATGGACCGCATACCGCATGGCAGGCTCCGCTTAGATTTTCAAGCAACCCAGGCAAAGCATTTACATAAAGATCGTTCAACCCCCCGACGATCATCACTGGGACTTTGATATTTTGATATTCTTCTTTTACTGAGCCATGCTTCCAATAGTCATTATAGGTTTGGTTTTCGATCCATTTTTCTGCAAAGAAGGGCAAGTTTTCCAAACGTTGAAGCCATATTTCTTCCCAATTTTTCCCGACCACCTCTGGATCTGGCGGACGGGTAGTAAAGGCTGTAAGTGATGACCCCCAGCCAAAATTCTCATTCAACATACACCCATTTTTATAATGAATATCATCATTGTAGCGATCAACGGTCGCACCGACAGCAATAATAGCTTTCAGCGGTGCGGGATTACGGGCTGCTACCTGAAGCGATGCAAATCCCCCCCAGGACAGGCCTGTCATGCCGACGTTTCCATTGCACCAAGGTTGCCGTGAAACCCAATCAATTACATCCACTGCATCATTTTGCTCTATGGCTAAATATTCGTCCATTAAGAACCCTTGCGAGTCCCCGCAGCCCCTTAGATCAACCCGAATGGCGGCAATACCATTTCCTGCCCAATAGGGATGAATGCGCTCATCAACGGGCAATGTACCATCACGCCTGCGGTAAGGAATTATTTCAATAACAGCTGGGACTTTAATGGCCGGATCAACCTCAGGCCGCCAAACTCGCGCCGCCAAGCGGGTACCATCGCTTACGGAAATCCACTCGGTTTCTGTCTCGATCACTTTGAAAGGCATCTGCAAAACTGGATGAATATCACTCGACTTAAGATCGGGAAACACGCTGTGTTCCTTTCTCGCGCTAAGACCACTTTCGTTTCTGGCCTAATACATCGACAGCCATGATTTTATCATTGTAAACAAACAGCGGATTTATCTCTAGTTCCGTGATGTCAGGAGCCAAGGATTGCATTTGCTGGCAAAGCCGCAGAATTTGATTTGAGAGCAGTTCAAAATTAGCGGGCTTGGCCCCTCGAAACCCACTCAGCAATTTGCCAATCTTAAGACTGCGAAGGGCGCTCTCAATGCTCTTTGCATTGGTTGGCAACAACAAATGCTTCACGTCGCCGATCAGTTCAACAAACACACCGCCGCTGCCGATCGCAAGCACCCAGCCAAATTGTTGATCCTGCCGTATGGCAACGACAAGCTCTGCCAATGGCAGATTGGCCATCGCTTCGACCAGAAATTGATCAGACAGGCAATCAGGATCGAACTGCTGCACGGATTGGAT
>TARA_B110000008_G_scaffold204812_1_pt1 | contig 32266 bp, 35 predicted proteins | sample TARA_B110000008 | Tara Oceans TARA_B110000008 (sample SAMEA4396496) | marine metagenome | biome: Westerlies Biome; feature: [DCM] deep chlorophyll maximum layer (ENVO:01000326); material: water (ENVO:00002006), including particulate matter (ENVO:01000060) such as... | depth 40 m
AAAGTACTCTGGTCATCTGTTAAATTTTTTGCAAAGATAGGAATTCTTTTATCCTATTATTTCGTAATTTCGGCTTCTTTTAACAAAAGCTATTTAGGATGAAAATGAACGACTATATCAATGATTTTACCAATCATTTATCAGAAGCAATTGAGCTTGCAAACAATACGAACTTAACTCCTTATACCAAAGAAATCCGAAATGTTTTGATTTGTGGTTTAGGTGGCTCTGGTATTGGCGGAACAATTGTAAGTGATATTATTTCACCAAAAGTGAGTATTCCTATTGCTGCAACAAAAGATTACAGCATTCCTAATTTTGTAAATGAGCACACGCTTGTTATTGCAAATTCCTATTCTGGAAATACAGAAGAAACGCTTTATGCTTTGGAGAAATGCCAAGCAAGAGGAGCTGAAATTGCAGTGATTACTTCAGGTGGAAAACTAAAAACTATTGCTGAAGAAAATAAATATAACAAAATAATTATTCCAGGAAATCAACCACCAAGAGCTATGTTTGGCTATGCGTTTACTGAACTATTTTTTATGTTGAACCATTACGGAATTATTGATGCTTCATTTAAATCAGATTTTGATAACGCAATTACATTACTAAATACAGAAAAAGCTAATATCCAAAAACAAGCAATGGATTTAGCAAAAAAAATGTACAAGCAAACGCCTGTAATTTATGTTGCAAATGGATTTGAAGGTGTTGCTATTCGTTTCCGTCAGCAGATAAATGAAAATTCTAAGATGTTATGTTGGCACCATGTTATTCCTGAAATGAATCACAATGAATTATTGGGTTGGCGTACAAATGTTGAAGATTTGGCTGTTGTTTATTTCCGTAATAAATCTGACTATGAAAGAAATCAAATAAGAATGGATATTAACAAAAAGGTAATTGCTAAATTTACTTCAAACATAACTGAAATATGGAGTAAGGGGGATTCTTTAATTGAAAATTCTCTTTATCATATAAACCTTGGAGATTGGGTAAGCTGGTACTTGTCTGAAATGAATAATGTTGATGCAATTGAAATTGATATAATTAACTTTTTGAAAGGAGAACTAGGGAAGATATAATGAACAAAAAAGTATCATTTAAGGATTTAGGACTGATTGATTACAAAGAGTGTTGGGATTTTCAGGAAGAACTTTTTGCAGAAATACTTGCCGTAAAATCAAGCAACCGAAAGGAAAACAAAACAGTTGCTACCAAAAATCATTTAATTTTTTGTGAACATCCTCATGTCTATACTTTAGGGAAAAGTGGTGATGAAAAAAACCTTTTGGTAAATGAAGATTATCTAAAAAGCAGGGGGGCAACTTTTCATAAAATAAACAGAGGAGGTGATATTACCTATCATGGTCCCGGACAAATTGTTGGCTATCCAATTTTAGATTTAGATAATTTTTTTACGGACATTCATAAATACTTACGCTTTTTGGAAGAGGCTGTAATACTTACTTTAAAAGAATATGGTTTAGAAGCTGAACGATCATCAGGAGAAACTGGAGTTTGGTTTGATGTAGGAACACCAAAAGCAAGAAAAATCTGTGCATTAGGTGTTAAAAGTAGTAGATGGGTTACTATGCATGGTTTTGCATTTAATGTAAATGCTGACCTATCCTATTTTGGAAATATTATCCCTTGCGGAATAATTGACAAAAAAGTAACTTCTTTACAACAAGAGCTAGGCATGGAATTAGATTTTGAAGAAGTAAAAAATAAAGTTAAATCTCATTTAATTGAGCTATTTGAAATTGAGATTATTTAACATGAAAAAAGCATTAAAATACTTACTTATAATTTTTATTGCACTCAACTTACTCATTCTTGTAAGTGGGAAAAGCTGGATGTACAAGGCAATATCTATCACTTATTTAAAAGGGTATACCTCATCATATATTGATGATTATATTCATTTTCCTGCAAATACAATTCAGGTAGGTGAACATCAAGAGTGGGCAACTGCAAAGCATTATAACAAAGTCCAATTACCTGAGTTTATCAAGCCTGTAAATGAAAGCCTAGAAACTGTTGCTTTTATAATTATCATAAATGATAGCATCCATCATGAAGAGTATTGGCACGGCTATTCTTCCGATACTATGTCCAACTCTTTTTCAATGAGCAAAAGCTGGGTATCTACCTTGATTGGAATTGCAATAGATGAAGGAAAAATTAAAAGTGTTGACCAGCAAGTATGTGATTTTTTACCAAATTTTTGTAAAGGAAGAAATACAGAATTAACGATAAAAGATTTACTCACCATGAGTTCTGGGCTAAACTGGACTGAAGATTATTACAATCCTATTGGGCAGACAGCAGAATCGTATTACGGAAATCATTTAAGTGATTTGGTAAACAACTTAAAAGTGATTGAAATTCCAGGAAAAGTATTTAAATACCATAGTTCTTGCACCCAGTTATTAACCTTTATTGTTGAGGCCGCAACAGGAGAAACAATAAGCGAATATGCATCAAAAAAACTTTGGAAACCTATGGGCGCTAAGCATCCTGCACTTTGGAATACTGATATTGAGGGTGGTGATGAAAAAGGCTTTTGCTGTATCAATTCAAACGCTAGAGACTTTGCTCGTTTAGGGAAACTTTATATGAACTTTGGAAATTGGAATGGCACACAGCTTTTGGATAGTAATTATATAAAAGATGCAACAACAACTGCAAAATTACTAGATGAAAAAGGGAATAAGAATGTGAACTATGGTTATCAGTTTTGGATGACAAACTATAAAAACATGCACATCTATTATGCAAGAGGTCTTTGGGGGCAATATGTAATATGTATTCCTGAAAAAAATATGATTGTTGTGCGTTTGGGAAGAAAATATGGAAATTATTTAGCAGATGGACATCATGAAGATTTATATAATTTTACTGATGCTGCATTAGAAATGTATCCTTAAAATGTTAATAGACATCAAAATAAAAAATATCCTTTTTCTAGATATAGAAACTGTTCCTGTAAAAGAAAATTTTGAAGATTTAGACACTACTTTCCAAACACTATGGGCTGAAAAAACTGCTTGGCAAAGAAAAGATGAGTATTCACCTAGCGAATTTTATAAAATTAAAGCAGGGGTTATGGCTGAATTTGCTAAAATTGTTTGCATTTCAGTTGGCTATTTATTTTTAGAAAAAGGAGAAAATCATTTTAGATTAAAGTCATTTTATGGAGATGATGAAAAGAAAATTTTAACTGATTTTAATAAACTACTAAATACACAATTTAACAAAAAGCATCATCAGCTCTGTGCGCATAATGGAAAAGAATTTGACTTCCCATTTATTGCAAGACGAACACTTATCAATGGATTGCAACTACCAAAATTATTGGACATTGCAGGTAAAAAACCTTGGGAAGTAAATCATTTAGACACCATGGAGCTTTGGCGTTTTGGAGATTATAAAAACTATACATCAATAAAATTATTGGCTGCACTTTTTAATATTCCAACACCAAAAGACAATATAGATGGCAGCCAAGTAGCAGGAATATATTGGAAAGAAAACGATTTAGAACGCATCAAAACATATTGCCAAAAAGATACTTTGACAGTGGCTCAAATCCTATTAAAATACAAAGGAGAAGAATTAATAACAGAAAAAAATATTGAGTTTGTATAAGTAGAATTTAAATTCTATTTTTAACGACCTAAAAAATAAAGCATAAGATGGAAAATACATTATTGGAATTTAAAAATTTAGTTACCGAATTTCACACAGAAGGAACAACTGTAAAAGCTGTAAATGGTGTGAGTTTTACCCTTAACAAAGGAGAAACAATCGGTATTGTTGGTGAGTCAGGCTCAGGAAAATCAGTTACTTCACTTTCAGCAATGCGATTAATTCCAAGTCCTCCAGGTAAAATTAGTGGAGGAGAAATTATTTTTCATCAAAATGACGGAACAGCTACTGACTTATTAAAGATTACAGAAGAAGAAATGAGGAAGTTCAGAGGAAATGATATTGCTATGATTTTCCAAGAACCAATGACATCATTAAATCCTGTATTTACCTGTGGTGATCAAGTAATGGAGGCAATTATGCTCCACCAAAAACTAGATAAAAAAGCTGCAAAAGCATTAACAATAAAACTTTTTGAAGAGGTACAATTACCTACTCCTGAAAGAATTTTTAGTACTTACCCTCATCAGATTTCCGGAGGACAAAAACAAAGAGTAATGATTGCTATGGCAATGAGTTGCCAGCCTTCTGTTTTAATTGCAGATGAACCAACAACCGCTCTTGATGTAACGGTACAAAAAACCATATTACAGTTGATGCAAAACTTACAAAAAGAGCATGATATGGGGATTATGTTCATTACTCATGATTTGGGAGTAATTGCTGAACTAGCTGATAAAGTAGTAGTGATGTACAAAGGAAATATTGTAGAGCAAGGGAATGTTTGGGACATCTTCACTAACCCAAAACACCCTTACACTAAAGGGCTTTTAGCTTGTCGCCCACCATTGGATAAGCGTTATACTTTCCTGCCAACCGTTTCGGATTTTATGAAAATTGATGAAAGTGGAGAGATAATTGACAATGGAATTTCAGTAGCAGAATTTACCAAAGATTTAGCAATTCCTGAAAGTGAAAGAGTTGCAAGGCACAAAGAGTTGTATGCAAAAGAACCTATCATGCAAATCAAAAATTTAAAAACTTATTTTCCAATAAGAAATGGATTTTTTGGAGGAGTTAGCGACCATGTGAAGGCAGTAGATAATATTAGTTTTGATGTGTATCCTGGTGAAACTTTAGGTTTAGTAGGAGAATCAGGTTGTGGAAAAACAACTTGTGGTCGTACAATTATCAGACTTGAAGAGCCAACTGAAGGGAAAATGATTTACAAAGGGCAAGATATTGCTAAAATGAATGCAGATGAGCTAAGAGTATTCCGTAAAGATGTGCAAATTATTTTCCAAGACCCTTACTCGTCACTTAACCCAAGAATGACCATTGGAAATGCAATTATGGAACCTATGCAAGTACATGGAATTTTAGAAAATGATGAGCAAAGAAAGAAAAGAGTTGAAGAACTATTAACAAGAGTGAGTTTAGATCCTGCTCACTTTTACCGTTATCCTCATGAGTTTTCTGGAGGACAAAGACAAAGAATTGGTATTGCAAGAGCATTGGCCGTAAACCCTAAATTCATTATTTGTGATGAGTCGGTTTCAGCATTAGATGTTTCGGTGCAAGCACAAGTTTTAAATTTATTGAACGAACTAAAAGAGGAGTTTGGTTTGACCTATATCTTCATATCACATGATTTATCAGTTGTAAAATACATGAGTGACAGAATGGTAGTAATGCAAGCAGGGAAAATTGAAGAGATGGGAGATGCTGACCAAATTTACAATAAACCCGGAACACCTTATACCCAAAAGTTAATTGATGCTATTCCTGAAGGAAAGTTAGAAGATATAAAAAGGCATTTGGAAAGTAAAGGGGTTTCTGTTTCTTAACATCCTTTATTAAAGTGCTCTTAGAGCACCATTTCAGGAGCTTCACCTTCAATAATTAAATCTGCAGCAGTTGCATTTTTAATTTCTTCAACACTTACACCTGGAGCTCTTTCTAAGAGTTGAAACCCTTTGTCTGTTATTTCTAAAACCGCTAAATTAGTAACCACTTTTTTTACGCAATTTACTCCTGTAATTGGTAAAGTGCATTTTTTCAGAATCTTACTTTCTCCTGCACGGTTGGTATGCATCATAGCTACAATAATATTGTCAGCAGAAGCTACTAAATCCATAGCACCCCCCATACCTTTTACCATTTTTCCTGGTATCTTCCAATTGGCAATATCTCCATTCTCGGATACTTCCATAGCGCCTAAAACAGTCAACTGAACATGCTGCCCTCTAATCATAGCAAAAGAAGTAGCTGAATCAAAAAGTACTGCACCCGGCATAGTAGTAATGGTTTGTTTTCCTGCATTTATCAAGTCTGGATCTTCCTCTCCTTCAAAAGGAAATGGCCCCATTCCAAGTACTCCATTCTCTGATTGAAATTCAATATCAATTCCTTTAGGAATATAGTTTGCTACTAATGTTGGGATTCCAATTCCTAAGTTTACATAGGTATTATGCTCTAGTTCTTGAGCAATTCTTTGTGCGATTTGATTTTTATCTAAAGCCATTATTCTTTAATTCTAACTGTTCTTTGTTCTATTCTCTTCTCGTATCTTTCTCCTTGAAGTATTCTTTGTACAAAAATTCCAGGCGTATGAATTTGGTTAGGATCTAGTTCTCCTGCTGGCACTAATTCCTCTACCTCAGCAACTGTAATTTTTCCTGCCATAGCCATTAAAGGATTAAAATTTCTAGCTGTTCCTTTAAAAATTAAGTTTCCTGCCGTATCACCTTTCCATGCTTTTACAAATGCATAATCAGCTGTAAGTGCTGTTTCCAGAATATGTGGCTTACCATTAAATTTCCTTACCTCTTTTCCTTCCGCAACTTCAGTTCCATATCCTGCTGGAGTAAAGAATGCTGGTATTCCTGCCCCTGCTGCTCTGCATCTTTCAGCCAAAGAACCTTGAGGAATTAAATCAACTTCCAATTCACCTGAAAGCATTTGCCTTTCAAACTCTGCATTTTCACCAACATAAGAGGAAATCATTTTTTTGATTTGTTTTCTTTGAAGCAAAAGCCCTAATCCAAAATCATCAACCCCTGCATTATTAGAAATGCAGGTCAATCCAAAAATATTCATTTTAGAAAGTGCTGCAATTGCATTTTCAGGCATACCTGAAAGACCAAAACCACCAACCATAAAGGTCATATTGCTTTTTACGCCCTCAAGTGCTTGTTCAATATTTTCTACTTTTTTATTTATCATAATTTAAAATTCTTCATCAAATTCATCTGCCCCAGTATTATTTATTGCTTCTCCACAATCTAGTTTTAAATCAATTGCCTTTGGAATATCAAAATCAATAGGGTAAATTCCTGATTCCAAAGTATCAGCATAAACCCTTTGCATATATTCTGCAAAAACAGGCAATGCCATATTAGCTCCTTGCCCATAGTGTATATTTCTAAAATGAGCTGCTCTATCCTCACAACCACTCCAAACTCCTGTAACTAAATTAGGGGTAATTCCCATAAAATATCCATCTGATTGGTTTTGAGTAGTTCCTGTTTTACCTCCCATTTCATTTTCAAAACCATATCTGAAACGCAATCGTACTCCAGTTCCTTTTTTAACACCAGCTACAGGACTATGCACTCCATCCACTACTCCTTGTAACATTCTCACCATTAAATCAGCTGTTTCTTTGCTCATGGCTTCTTGAGTTTTTGGCACAAAATCTTCTAAAACTACTCCATTTTTATCTTCAATTCGAGTAACAAAAATTGGCTCTGTCCACATTCCTTTATTTACAAAGGTTGAATATGCTCCAACCATTTCATAAACCGATAAATCAAATGTTCCTAAACACAAAGAAGGAACTGCTAAAATCTTAGATTGTATACCAATCTTTTTTGCCAAATCAACCACTGCATGAGGGCCAAATTGTTTCATGATATAAGCAGTAACGGTATTAATAGAATTTGCCAAACCAAACTTTAAGGTTAAAGACATTTCATCAAAATCATCCCCTGAATTTTTGGGCACCCAATCTTTCTCTAACCCCCACCTTTTTTTATCAAAAACAACTGGCACATTAGATACTTCATAGCAAGGAGTATACCCTTCTTGCATTGCCAAAGAATATAAAAAAGGCTTGAATGTAGAGCCTACTTGTCGCTTTCCTATTTTAACATGATCGTACTTAAAATACTTATAATTTATTCCACCAACATAAGCTTTTACATGTCCTGACCTTGGATCCATACTCATCATTCCACTATGGATAAAAAACTTATTGTATTTTATAGAATCCCTAGGAGAAAGAATAGTATCAATTTCTCCATCCCAAGAGAACAAAGTCATAGGTACTTTTTTCTTAAAAATAGTCCTTATCTCTTTTTGAGATTTACCCGCTTTTTTAAGTTTTCTATACCTCTCGGATCGCTTCATTCCTTGATCAATAATAGCATCTATTTGCTCCCATTCAAAATCATCAGGATAAGGCGCTTTTGTATATCCTTTCCAATGAGTATAAAAATCTTTTTGCAAGGAAGATATATGAGTTCGCATTCCCTCCTCAGCAAACTGTTGTAAGCGTGAATTAATGGTGGTATAAACCTTTAATCCATCCGTATATACATTGTAATTTGTTCCGTCAGGTTTGGTGTGTGTTGCGCACCACTTTTTTAACTCTCCTCTTAAATATTCTCTAAAATAAGGAGCCAAACCCTCATTATGACTTGCTTTTTTGAAGTTAAGAATAATTGGCTGTTGTACTAATGTATCATACAATGAGTCTGAAAGAAATTCATACTTTTTCATTTGTGAAAGCACAACATTTCTTCTTCCTTGAGTTAGTTCTAATCTCCTGTTAGGATTGTAAAGAGCAGGGTTTTTTAACATCCCAACTAACATTGCAGATTCTTCAACATCTAGTTCAATTGGTGCTTTGTTAAAATAAACTTGTGCTGCCGACTTAATTCCAACTGCATTATTCACCCAATCAAAACGATTGAGATACATGGTTAAAATCTCATCTTTTGTATATCGTTTTTCAAGTTGTGCAGCAATAATCCATTCTTTTAATTTTTGCATTACTCTTTCAATACCAGAACTAGGCTGCTCGGTAAACAACATTTTAGCTAATTGTTGGCTAATTGTACTTGCACCACCAGAACTACTCTTTCCTATTACTGCACCAAATATTGCTCTTAGCAATGCTCTTCCATCAATTCCTGAGTGCTCTCTAAAGCGTACATCTTCAGTTGAAATTAATGCATTAATTAAATTCTCTGGAATCTCATTATACCTTACTCTACTTCTGTTCTCAAAAAAATATTTTCCTAAAACAATTCCATCTTCTGAAATAATTTCTGTAGCTAAATTATTTTTCGGATTTTCTAATTGATCAAAAGTTGGTAAGTCACCAAGAACACCTATTGCCGTTAATTGTACTAGAAAAAACAATCCTAAAAAAGGACTTATAATTATAAGCCATAATGATATAATTTTGAACTTACTCATCTTGTCTTTGAATACTAATTCCTATTGCTGAAATATTATTTAAATTTTGAATCTTATTCAATTTTCCGTAACGCATTGCTTGTTCAATTTCAATAGTATAGTTTCCCTTTTTATCAAAGTTTGGACAATCTTCACAAATAAATTCAACTTCCCTAATGTCGCTAATTCCACTACCCAACCACTTCCCTTCTTTATTAGAAAGCAGTATTTCTAACGTATCTAATTCTTCAGCTTTCACAAATAAAAATAAATTTTGAAATTCATAATCAATTGTATGCCTTACTTTAACGACTAATTGATTTAATACAGTAGTATCTGTTATTGAAAAATTAAAAATTACTGAACTATCTGCATTCCAAGATTGATTTTCAAAAGAATTGTAGTCATCAAAAACAATATTACTATTACATGAAGTAAATACTATTGCAAGAAGAAATATCCAACTATTTACTCTCACTGCTTTTCTTTTTATTTCTTGCCTTTGCTCTATTTTTCTTGAATTTATTTCTTCTATCTTGTCTTTTAGGTTTCGCTTTTTTCTTATCAAAACGACCAATGTTGTCCTGACCCATAGCATCTTCAAACGAAACTTCTTTTTGTTCAACCTCAACAATAAAACTTTCAAAACTAGCAGGAATCTCTCCTTTTTTATTTAATGCAATAATTTTATTTACATTATCAATTGTCAATTCTAAAAAATCTCCTGGAGTATCAGGGTTAAAATAAAATAACACTCCTTTAAAAACATCTAATTTTACAAATTTAGCACTTCCTTTTTTTGATTTTAACTGCACCTTTGTACTTGGAAAACCTTTAAGAGCCTCAGTATATCCATCCAATTCAAAATTCAAGCAACACTTTAACCTACCACATTGTCCTGAAATTTTTTGTGGATTAATTGAAAGTTGTTGATATCTAGCAGCATTAGTAGATACTGAAGGAAAGTCTGTCATCCAAGTAGAGCAACAAAGTTCTCTACCACATGAGCCAATTCCACCAATTTTAGCAGCCTCTTGTCTAACTCCAATCTGACGCATTTCAACTCTTACCCCAAAATTTCTTGAGTATTCTCTTATTAACTCCCTAAAATCAACTCTTTTTTCAGCAGTATAATAAAATGTTGCTTTAGAATTATCTCCCTGAAACTCAACATCCGTAAGCTTCATTTCTAACTTATGATCCTCAATAATTCGTTTTGCTTTAACCAAAATTTCATCCTCATTAGCTACTGCATCCTTCCATTTTTGTAAATCATTTTCAGAAGCTATTCGATATAATTTTTTTATTGGATCTTTCTCAACATCTCTATTTTTACGCTTTATCTGCAAAGCAACTAACTCCCCTTTCATGGTAACTTTACCAATATCGTGTCCTGACTTATCCCCTTGAACAGCAACCCAATCGCCACTATTAAGATCAATATTATCAGTATTTATATAAAAATCTTTTCTATCGCGCTTAAATTGCACTTCAACAAGATTTGAATTATCACTCTTTGGGGCATCAATCTGGTATAGCCAATCAAAGACAGTGCTATTAGCTGACCCTCTTTTTTCGGAAACCTCACATGTACTACAATTACTACAACCCATTTGTTTTATTTTACTGCAAACTTACGCTTAAGTTTTAAGAATTTCACCATTTGAAGTGAGAGCTCAAAAAATAAGATTTTAGCATTTGCATTTCGGTTAATTGCTTTTATTGATTCTTCTAATTTCTCAACTATCAAAACACTATTTTCCTCATGTATAAAGGGTGAAAATTTAGTTAAAAAAGCAAGTTCATTTTCATTTGTTTTAAGGAGTGAATTACTAGCAAAATTATAAATAAGGCACTCCCTGACCATTTTTATTGCATAGGACAAAAATAATTTCTGCTGTTTTCTTCCCTTTACTGAAAGTTCATCTACCCACTTTGAAATTCCTTGCACATCCATTTTATATGACAAACGCATCCAAGATGAAAAATCATTGAACAAATCCAGATTACTTTCTTTATCGGTAAGGATTTGACTAATTTTTCCCAAATCAGTATCTGTTAAATTCCTTAACTGTTTTGCTTTTTCTAATGACAGTACATTTTCACCAAAATGACTAACAATATCCTCAGCCGTAAAATCAGCAATTTTTATTGTTTGCAACCTAGAAATAATAGTTGGCAACAACTGATTTGCGTTTTCAGTTACTAAAAGAAAAATAGTGCCTTTAGGAGGTTCTTCAAACAACTTCAATAACTTATTGGAAACCTCTAAATTCATTCTTTCTGGCATCCAAATCAGCACCACCCTATAAACAGCCTCATAATTTTTAAGGCTCAGTTTTTTATGAATATTATTTGCCTCATCTTTATAAATTGTTCCTTGCTGTCCTGTTTTATTTTCAGTTCCAAAAGAATCAATCCAATCGTTTAACGAACCATAATAATTATCCGTTATAAACTCCCGCCACTGCCCAATAAAATGGTCGCTTACCGGAGCTTTAATACTATTCACCTTTAAAACAGGTACAATAATGTGTAAATCAGGATGAGATAGGTTGTTATATTTTAAACAGGAAGAACAAGTATTACAAGAATCATCTTCAATTCTGTTTTCACAGTTCAAAAATTGAGCATAAGCTAACGCTAATGCCAATTTAGCACTACCACTTTTTCCAGATAAAAGCTGAGCATGGCTAACGCGATTATTCTTAACCCCCTCAATCAGTTGTCTTTTCGTGCTTAAACTCCCTACTATCTCCTTAAATAACATTCAAAATTTATTTATGTCAAATATAAATAATTTGTGGCGATTTTTAGCATTTATTTTACTTTTGCAGCATGAAAAATATAAGCAATATATCCTTATCAGGAAAAAGAGTTTTAATCCGTGTTGATTTTAATGTTCCTCTAGATGAATATTTTAAGATTACTGATGACAGCAGGATACAAGCTGCACTTCCTACAATTAAAAAAGTACTGGCAGACGGCGGTAAAGCAATTATTATGTCACATCTTGGAAGGCCAAAAAATGGTTTTGAAGAGCGTTTTTCACTAAAACATACCGTAAAACATCTTTCTGACTTACTTGCAACTCCTGTTAGTTTTAGCAGTGATTGTGTAGGAGAAAATACTATTGCTGATGTTGAAAATATGGAAAATGGAGATGTTCTTGTTTTAGAAAACTTACGTTTTTACAAAGAAGAAAAAGCAGGAGATATAGGTTTTGCCAAACAATTGGCGAACCTTGGAGATGTATATGTAAATGATGCATTTGGAACTGCACATAGAGCGCATGCTTCAACAGCAATTATTGCTGATTACTTTCCAGATAATAAATATTTCGGACTCTTATTAAGCAATGAGATTTCTTCTTTAGAAAAAGCTTTGGATAACCCTGAACGACCTTTTACAGCTATTATTGGTGGGGCAAAAATAACAGGGAAAATTGATGTGATTACTTCTCTTTTTGATAAAGTAGACAACCTTATAATTGGAGGGGGAATGGCTTATACTTTTGCAAAAGCAATGGGAGGTAGTATTGGAAATTCCTTAGTGGAAAATGAAAAAGTAGCATTAGCAAAAACACTAATTACTGATGCCAAGGAAAAAGGGGTACAATTATTATTACCTTCTGATTCTGTAAATGCTGATGACTTTAATAATGATGCAGATATCCAAAGTTCAGCAATAACAAATGTGCAAAACGGATTTATGGGACTTGATATTGGTTCGGAAAGTATTGCTCATTTTTCAAATGCAATTCTTGATTCCAAAACAATTATTTGGAATGGACCAATGGGAGTTTTTGAAATGAAAAACTTTGCAAACGGAACAAAAAAAATAGGAGAAGCTATTTGTGAGGCAACAAAAAATGGAGCGTTCTCATTAGTTGGTGGTGGTGATTCTGTTGCTGCTGTAAAACAATTTGGCTTTGCAGATAAAGTATCTTACATCTCAACAGGAGGTGGTGCAATGCTAGAATACTTAGAGGGGAAAGAATTACCTGGAGTAGTTGCTATTCAGGACTAGATTTTTCATCTATTTTTTCTTTGGCTTTTTCCGCCTCTTTATTTACCTTATCTAAAATAGATTGATGCTTTTTTAATTGTGGTGTAATTATTGCCGCAACATCAACTAAAGGCTTAAATAATACTGAATCATTTTTAGTCTTTTTATCAACTAAATTATAATCCGTAATAACAAATAGGAGAAAACTAAAAATTACTAGCACTTTTAACAGCCCAAAAATACCACCCAAAAATCTACTTACAATACCAAGCGCTAAAGCCTTTGTAAGTTTATCAACAACAAATCCTAGAGTTTTAATCAACAAAACAGTAACCAAAAATAAAACACCAAAGGCTATAATTGAAACAAACTGTTCATATCCTCCTAATACCTCTACAACTTTTGGCTCCAGATATTCTGAAAAGTTAATGGCCACATAAACACCAACTACCAAAGCAAGTAAAGCAGTAATTTCTTTAACTAACCCATTGTAAAAACCTTTAATCATTCCGTATACTAATGGAATTACGATTATAATATCTAAATAATTCATGAAAGTAAAGGTATTAAAAATTACTTTTGCAGTATGGAAGATGTGAATAAAAAATGGGGTGAACTAGTACTTAAACTTGAAAAAAAGTTTGATGATGAGATGAGTTTAAAAGGTATCCTTTACTTAATTGGTGTACAAGAATTGAATATGGGAATAAAACGATTTGGGCGTGAAGAAAAACTAGACATCTTACATGTAGCTGTTTGTAAAATTCTAACCCCTTTTGGTTATTACAAATTTGATAGGATTGATGAAGAGGGTTGGCCTCATTGGATAGAGCTTAAGGCACTCAAAAACCTAGATGAGAACAAACAAGGACTACTCATGAAGGAAGCAATAATTAAGTACTTAGGGTAGCTTGTTTATATCTATGAAATCTCAACTACTTTTGTAGTTGTTTTCCCTTTTAGCATTCGAATGATATTTGTCCCTTCAAAATCATCATTATCAATTGTTATAGTTGCTTTAACATTTAATATTGCCTCTAACTCATAAGTAAATTGAACTCTTCCATTTGCATCAGTATAATTTGTTTTAGTTAGTTCAGATTCAGGAAGCTCTCCACTTGGAGATAATATTGGTTCAGGAGATAATTTAACTAACACTTCTGGCACTACATTTCCATTAATATCTTTTACAATAATTACTGCTATTGTTTCTTTTTCTTTTTTGCAAGAAGTAAATGTAGTTGTGATCACTAGAGCAAAAACTCCTAATAATACAGTTTTAAAAATCCTATTTAGCATAATTATTGTTTCTTTGTAATTTAATTAGCAAATATATACAAATTATTACAATGTTAGAAAAGGTAAAGGAATTACTACAAGAAGTTGCAAATTTTGTTCCAAAATCAGAGAAAGAGACAGAAGAATTTCGCCTAAAGTTTTTAGGTAAAAAAGGGGAAATGAATGCTTTATTTGCTGCATTCAAAGAGGTTCCTAATGAAAGTAAAAAAGAATTTGGACAAGCTATAAATACGCTTAAGCAAAATGCACAAGACAAAGCTGATGAGTATAAAGGAAGTTTTGAGACAGAAGAAAAAGGAGAAGAGATTGATTTAAGTCGTCCTGTTTCTTTAGATAATTTAGGGAGTAGACACCCTATTTCATTGGTGAGAAACCAAATTGCAGAAATTTTTAACCGAATTGGATTTACCGTAAGTGAAGGACCTGAAATTGAAGATGATTGGCATAATTTTTCAGCTTTAAATTTACCAGAAGAACATCCTGCAAGAGATATGCAGGACACTTTCTTTATTCAAACTAATCCTGATGTTTTACTTAGGACACACACCTCATCAGTACAGGTAAGGTATATGGAAAACAATAAACCTCCAATCAGAACTTTATCGCCAGGAAGAGTATACAGAAATGAAGCTATTTCTGCTCGTGCGCATTGTATATTTCATCAAGTGGAAGGGTTGTACATTGACGAAAATGTAAGTTTTGCAGACTTAAAACAAGCACTATTATATTTTGCAAAAGAGATGTTTGGCGAAAAAACAAAAATAAGATTAAGGCCTTCTTACTTTCCGTTTACAGAACCAAGTGCAGAAGTAGATGTTAGCTGTAATATTTGCAATAGCAAAGGATGTAATGTGTGTAAATATACAGGGTATTTAGAGATTTTAGGTTGTGGAATGGTGGATCCAAATGTATTAGAAAACTGTGGAATTGATTCTAAAAAATATACAGGTTACGCTTTTGGAATGGGAATTGAAAGAATTGCTATGCTAAAATATGGAGTAAAAGATTTGCGCCTATTTTTTGAGAATGATGTTCGTTTCTTAAAGCAGTTTGACAAAAACATTTAAATCTAGATGGAAATTCTTTTAATCTGTTTAGCCGCATTTTTTGCATCACTACTTACTTTCTTTTCGGGTTTTGGTTTAGGTACTATCCTAATGCCTGTTTTTGCACTATTCTTTCCTTTGGAAATGGCAATTGCCCTAACAGGAGTTGTTCATTTACTGAACAATTTTTTTAAAATGTATTTAGTAGGAACTGAAGCTAATTGGAGAGTTGTTATCAAGTTTGGAGTTCCTGCAATAATTAGTGCATTTTTTGGGGCTTGGCTTTTAATGTCGTTTTCTGAAGGTGCAGAATGGTTTACTTATAGTATCGGGACGAAAGAATTTGTAGTTACTCCTATAAAAATGGCGGTTGCATTTTTAATGTTTGCTTTTGCATTTTTGGAGTTATTGCCTTTTTTCAAAAAATTAGAATTTGCTGAAAATAAACTATTTTTTGGAGGTGTTATTAGCGGTTTTTTTGGAGGATTATCTGGTCATCAAGGAGCGCTAAGAAGTGCATTCTTAATTAAGTGCGGATTGAGCAAAGAGAGTTTTATCGCTACTGGTGTTATGATTTCCTCAGTGATTGATATTTCACGAGTGTCGGTTTATTTTACAAAATACAGTTCTATGGGAATAGAAGAAAATATCAACCTGCTTTTAGCGGCTGTATTGGCTGCATTTGCTGGTGCTTTAATCGGCAAAAAACTACTAAATAAAATAACTACCACCTTTGTACAAATTACTGTTGCAGTAATGATTATGATCATGGCAATTGCTATTGGGTTGGGGATTCTCTAACCTTTTAATATTTATTTTTTGTAGTTTAGCTTCTAATTCTACTGAAAAATATTTAACAATGATAAAAACGACTTTCAAGACACTTATAACGACAGTTATTGTGTTATTATTCACAATAACAAACATTAAAGCTCAAAACGCTTGTCCTATAAATTTTGAGAACAAACAATTGAAAATAGCAGAGCATAATATTAAAAATTGGAATGGAAAAATAATAGCTTGTAATGTTGAAGTAATTCAAGTTGAAAAGGGGTATATAGATAAACCGTATTATAAAGTAAAGCTAGAAGATGGTGGGCAGTTTTGGGTTGGCAGCTTAGTGACAAGTGGTTATGAAAAGATTGTAGCAAAACTGAGGCTTTTAGGTTATTTTTCAAAAGTAGAAAAAGAAGATATTGGAAATAAATTCAATAAGGATGATTTCCATATTTTGGCATTTGTAGTTATTGACCTTTCGACAAAACAAATGTCAATGCTTCCTGGAGCTGAAAAAAAGTGGAAGAATGGATAAATGGTAAAATCCCAAGTTCAAAATAAGTGAATATTAATTAAATAAAAAACCACTCTTTCGAGTGGTTTTCTTTTATTTTATTTTGTATAGCCTATCTAAAACTCCAGTCGTAAGTATGCAAGTTTTCTACTGAGTGGCGTAATAAATCAATTGCTCCTCTTACATCCTCTTTATGTACCATTTCAATAGATTGATGTATGTGTCTTGTTGGTATAGAAACTGCCCCAGCAATACTTCCTCCTGGGTTCATTCTTTGTATTCCTGCTGTATCCGTTCCTCCTGCAGGTAATATCTCTAATTGCGTTTTTAACTTCTTCTTTTTCGCTAATTCCTTCATGTATTTTACCATTCTGTAATCACACACAGTAGCAGAATCCATCACTTTAATACAAGCGCCATCACCCAAAGCAGAAACTTGAAATTGCTTTGTACCTCCTGGAGTATCCCAAGCGATAGTAGTATCTAAACCAAAACCAAAGTCAGGATTTATATCCATAGAAGAAACATTTGCTCCTCTAATTCCTATTTCTTCTTGTACAGTAAATACGCCATACACATCATAAGGAGGAGTTTTTTTCATCTCACGGAACATTTCAATAAGGATAAAAACAGAAACTCTATTATCCAAAGATTTACAATTTATGCAATCTCCCATTTCAATCAATTCACTACTCCTTGTAATGGTGTCACCAACTGAGATAATCTTATCTAAATCTTCTTTGCTTCTTCCTGTATCAATAAAATAATCTTTTATTGTTGGCACTTTTGCTCTGTCAGCTGCATTCATCAAGTGAATTGGCTTGCCACCCATTACCCCAATTACATCTTCTGTTCCGTGAATAATCACTCTTTGTGCAGTTAATGTTTTTGGGTCAAAACCACCTAAAGTGTGAAAGTACACAAACCCTTTATCATCAATATGAGTAACAATAAAGCCAATCTCATCCATATGAGCGCCAATCATTACTTTTTTACTTTCTTTTCCTTTTTTAATTGCAACAACATTTCCCATGTTGTCAATTCTTATTTCATCTACTAAGGATTCTACCTCTCTTAGTACAATTTCTCTAACTTTTTGCTCATGTCCTGGAGCTCCTGCTACCTTACAAATTTCTGCTAATAATGCTGTATTTATCATTTTCTAATTTATTTAATCTTACTAATTTTCATCATGTTTGTCATGCCTTTTTCTTGGGCTGGCATGCTGGCCAAATTTACTACTAAATCTCCTTTTTTTAAGAAATTTCCATCTTTTAAAATTTCTTTTGTTTCTCTTATTGTTTGATCAGTTGTTGTCCCTCTATCATAATAAAAACCCCTTACACCCCACACCAAACTTAGGGTATTTAAAATTGTATGGTTATTTGTAAATGCGTAAATAAATGCGTTAGGTCTAAAGCTTGATGTTTTTATCGTATTAAATCCTGAATAAGTAACGGTAATTATTGCTTTTGCATTTGTCTGTTCTGCAATATTTGTAGCGTTAGAACATATTGCATTACTCAATAGTCTATTATTATTTATCAAAGGTCTATCTACAGTATTTTTAGATATATTATGCTCACTGTTTTCAACATCTCTGATGATTTTCCGCATAGTATCTATTACCTTTAAAGGATGTTTTCCTACAGATGTTTCTCCACTCAACATCATTGCATCAGCACCATCAATTACTGAATTTGCCACATCATTTACTTCTGCCCTTGTTGCTGTTGGATTTTCAGTCATGCTTTCTAACATCTGTGTTGCAATCACTACTGGCCTACCCTGTGTTATGCATTTTTCAACTATCATTTTCTGATAAACAGGAACCTTATGTGGCGGTACCTCAACCCCTAAATCTCCTCTAGCAACCATTATTGCATCAGTTGCATCAATTATTGCATCTATATCTTTTATTGCCTCTGGCTTTTCAATCTTTGCAATTACCTTATGATGTAGTTTTTGCTTTTCAATTACCTTTTTTAAGATGCTCACATCCTCTGCTGACCTAACAAAAGAAAGACCTACCCATTCTATTTTTTCAGCCAATACAAAAGCTAAATCTTCTTTATCTTTTTTTGTTAAGCAGGGTAATGAAATTTTTGTATTTGGTAAATTAACTCCTTTTCTTGACTGCAACAAACCTCCAAACACTACTTTCAAAACAACAGTGTCTTTTTTATTAGTACTAACAACTTCTAAAGCTATTTTTCCGTCATCTAACAAAACTCTATCCTTGGTTTTTACATCTTTTGCAAAGTTCTGGTAGTTAATGTAAATAGTATTCTTCTTGCTTTTTGTACTAAAAACTACTTCAGTTCCTTTTGTAAGTTTAATCGGTTTTTCAAATTCCCCTACTCTAATTTTAGGACCTTGTAAATCAGCCAAAATTGCTGTATGCACATGCAGTTCTTGGTTTATCTCTTTTATATTCGAGATAATCTCTTTTGCAACATCATGCTCAAGGTGTGAGAAATTTAATCGACATACATTCACCCCTTTTTGAATGATTTTACTCAACATCTCTTTAGATGCTGTTGCTGGGCCAATTGTTGCTATTATTTTAGTTTTTCTTATCATTTAAAATAAATCTATCAATATATTTAATCAGTGTAGTGTCTAACTCAAAAACAAGCAGAATATCATTTATACTTTTCAGTCTTCTAATAAACTCTATCTTTTCATTTTTCCAATAATCATTTTTTACAATCAAAAAATAGTTTACACTCTTTTGACTAGGTATTAAATATCCTTTTTTTGATCGGTTTGCCAATAAATTATATTCTACTCCATCATCACAAATATAGCTATATCTTGCAAACCATAATTCTTCTTTAATATTGTGGTCGTCCTTTTTTTCAAAGTTTAGTTGCATTGAATTATTAATATTCCAACACAGTTTGTACCCTTTAATATGACTGTTTATTGCTAGTACAGCAAAACCAATCTCCTCAGTACATTCTAATGTAAACCGTGTTTTCATAAGGGCTAAAATACACTATTATATGCTTTTTTAGCTGCTTTTTGTTCTGCTTCCTTAATTGATGATGCTTTTGCTTCTGCTTTTTTAACACCTCCAATAAGTACAGCTACCAAAAATTCTTGTTTATGGTCAAGCCCTTCTTTCCTGAGTACTTTATATTCTACCTTAATTTTTGATTTCTGTGATGCTTTTAAAAGTTTGCTTTTATAATCAGTATCTGATAGTTCTTCAATAAATTCAGAACTATAGATGTGTTCAAGAATAAAATGTTGAGCTCTTTCTATTCCTTTATCAATATAAATAGCTCCTATAATTGATTCAAGTGTGTTACCATACACGCTTTTAGGAATTATTTTCAGTTTGCTTTTAATATCTGAATCAGAAAATACCTTTTTCCCAACTAAATTCAAATGTTTTCGGCCAACTATTATTGCCCTTTGTTGTGATAAGAACCCTTCCTCTTTATCAGGGTTTTCCAAATACAATTGTTTAGCAACAATGAAATCAAGAATTGCATCTCCCAGAAATTCTAAGCGCTCATTATTTTCCTTAACACTATAAGATTTGTGCTGCAAGGCTTTTAGGTATATTTCTTTATTTGATGGGTTATACCCTAGTATTTTAAACAAAAAAGACTTGCTCTTATTATAAAAAGCAAGTCTTTCAAATATTCTATTAAAAAAAGTTATGATGTATATTTTTTAAATAATACAGAGGCATTATGCCCCCCAAAACCAAAGGTATTAGTTAAAGCGTAATTCACTATTCTTTTTTGTGCTTTATTGAAAGTTAAATTCAACTTATTATCAATATTTGGATCATCCGTTTTATGGTTAATAGTGGGAGGAACAACATCATCCTTAACTGCCATAACACAAGCAATTGACTCAATAATTCCAGCAGCACCTAACAAGTGCCCTGTCATTGATTTTGTAGAGCTAATATTTAGTTTATAAGCATGATCCCCAAACAAAGTTTTAATTGCCTTAGTTTCTGCAATATCACCCAATGGAGTTGATGTTCCATGCACATTAATATAATCAATATCGGTTACAGGAATTTCAGCATCTTCAATTGCTAAACGCATAACATTGCAAGCTCCTAAGCCTTCAGGGTGTGGTGCGGTTATATGATGTGCATCAGCAGTTAAGCCGCCACCAACAATTTCAGCATAAATTTTTGCTCCTCTTTTAATTGCGTGTTCATACTCTTCAATTACTAAAGCTCCACCTCCTTCTCCCATTACAAAACCATCTCTATCCTTATCAAAAGGACGAGAAGCTGTTTTTGGGTCATCATTTCTGGTTGACAAAGCCATCATAGCATTAAAACCACCTATTCCTGGCTCGTATACACAAGCTTCAGAACCACCAGCAATAAAGATATCTGCTTTATTCCATTTAATGTAATTAAACGCATCAATTAATGCGTTAGTAGAAGATGCACAAGCCGAAACGGTTGTAAAGTTAGGGCCTCTAAAATTATACTTTATAGAAATGTGTCCTGCAGGAATATCAGAAATTAATTTTGGAATAAAGAATGGATTAAATCTTGGCATTCCGTTTCCGCTTCCAAAATTCACCGACTCGTTATAGAAAGTTTGCATTCCTCCAATACCTGAACCCCAAATTACTCCAGCTCTATCAGAGTCAATTTTATCTACATTCAAACCAGAATCAGTAAAAGCCTCATCAGCAACAACCATTGCGTACTGACTAAACTTATCTAATTTTCTAGCTTCTTTTCTGTGAATAAAATCGGTAACTTCAAAACCTTTAACCTCACAAGCGAATTGTGTTTTAAAGTTTTCTGCATTAAAATGAGTAATTGGTGCAGCACCACTTACCCCATCTTGTAGAGCTTTCCAATAATCCTGTAAGTTATTACCGATAGGCGTTAAAGCGCCTATCCCAGTAACAACTACTCTTCTACTTTTCATTTGAGTTAGTTAGGCTGCTTCAATAAATGAAACTGCATCACCAACTGTTGCGATAGCTTCAGCTTTATCGTCTGGAATTTGAATATCAAATTCTTTTTCGAATTCCATAATAAGTTCTACTGTATCTAATGAATCAGCTCCTAAATCGTTAGTAAAACTAGCCTCATTAGTTACCTCACTTTCATCAACTCCTAATTTATCAACAATAATTGCTTTTACTTTTTCTGCTACATCTGACATATCTAAATGTTTTAATTATTAAAGTGCAAATAAAACTATAAATTAAAGAACTTGCAACCTTTCCTATTTTCTATTTTAACATATCTTTGTTTATACTATTTTTGATAAAAATTTACAATGCAAAAAAAACTCGCAATATTCGCTTCTGGGTCAGGTTCTAATGCCGAAAATATTTGCAATTATTTTGCAAAATCATCTGATATTGAGGTGGTTTTGATTTGCACAAACAAGAAAGATGCCTACATTGTAAAAAGGGCTGAAAAACTACATATTCCTGTGGATTTTATCACCAAATCTGAGCTTAATAATTTTGATGATTTACACCAAAAACTACAAAGCGCTAAAGTTGATGCTATCATATTAGCGGGTTTTTTGCTTAAATTGCCAACAACTATGGTGGAAAACTATCCAAATCAAATTATCAATATCCACCCATCTTTGCTCCCAAAATATGGAGGAAAGGGCATGTATGGAAGTAAAGTTCATAAAGCAGTATTGGAAAATAAAGAAACAGAAAGCGGTATTAGTATACATTTTGTAAATCAAAATTATGATGAAGGGGAAATTATCCTACAGGAAAAATGTGTTATTTCAAAAAAAGAAACTTTAGATACACTAACCAAAAAGATTCGTAATTTGGAACATAAATACTTTCCTATTGCTATTGAAAAAATATTAAAGAGCTTATAATTATGGATTTCTCTCTCACAGAAACATTGTCAGCAACAATGATTTTATTTGCTGTAATTGATATTATTGGTTCTATACCAATTATCCTTGATATCAAAAAAAAATCAGGAGTTGTTTTCCCAGCAAAAGCTTCACTTATTGCTCTTATACTTATGCTACTTTTCTTATTTGTTGGAGAAAAACTAATCCTTTTTATTGGTATTGATGTTAACTCATTTGCTATAGCAGGATCTTTCATTCTTTTTGCTTTAGCTTTTGAAATGATTTTAGGTATTGACATTTTCAATAATGATGATGCCACACCAAAAACAGCATCAATTGTTCCACTAGCATTTCCTATTATTTCTGGTGCTGGCTCTATGACAACCATACTATCATTAAGGGCGGAATTTGATACTGTTAATATTATGATTGCTATTGTTTTAAATATTGCACTAGTTTATATTGTCTTGAAAATGACTTCAAAAATAGAAAGGGCTCTAGGTGATGGTGGAGTTGCTGTTTTAAAAAAGGTATTTGGAATTATTTTGTTAGCTATAGCAGTTAAATTATTTAGTAGTAATATTAAAATTCTATTTAGCTAATGAGTATCATTATTTATACAGATGGTTCTGCTAAAGGAAATCCAGGAAATGGGGGGTATGGTATTGTAATGATGAGTGGTAATCACAGAAAAGAATTACAGAAAGGCTATAGATTAACTACCAACAACCGTATGGAGTTATTGGCGGTAATTATTGCATTGGAAAGCATAAAAAAAGAAGGGGCTTCAATAACAATTTACTCTGATTCCAAGTATGTTATAGATTCTGTAGATAAAAAATGGGTATTCGGATGGGAAAAGAAGAATTTCAATAAGAAGAAAAATCCTGATTTATGGATTCGTTTTTTAAAAATCTACAGAAAACAAAAAGTAAGTTTTATTTGGGTAAAAGGACACAACAACAATAAGGAAAATGAAAGGTGTGATACTTTAGCGGTACAAGCTGCTGATGGTAAAAATCTGTTAATTGATCATTGGTACGAAAATAATGTTGCGAATGAAGGAAGTTCTTTATTTTAAAGCAATATCAAACTGAACTAAGTTTACAAACTCATTTATTCTAGCATCAACATCATCTTGATTTATTTCAGTTAGTTTTTGTGTTCCGAATTTTTCCACACAAAAAGATGCCATAGCTGAACCGTTAATCACTGCTCTTTTCATGTTTTCAAATGAAATATCATCTGTTTTTGCTAAATATCCAATAAACCCACCTGCAAAAGAATCTCCTGCTCCTGTTGGGTCAAACACCTCTTCCAAAGGTAATGCTGGTGCAAAAAACACTTCTTCATTATTAAACAACAAAGCACCATGTTCTCCTTTTTTTATAATCAAGTATTTAGGCCCCATTGCTAAAATAATTTTAGCAGCCTTTACTAAAGAGTATTCTCCTGAAAGCTGTCTTGCCTCTTCATCATTTATTGTAAGTACATCAACTTCCTTCAAAGCTTCTTTTAAATCGTCCATAAAAAGGTCCATCCAAAAATTCATAGTATCCAAAACCACTAGTTTTGGGCGTTTTTTCATTTGATCTAGTACTTTTTTCTGCACGCTTGGCATCAAATTTCCTAACATCAAAAACTCTGATTCTTGGAACTTTTCCGGAACAATAGGATCAAAATTTTCTAACACATTTAATTGAGTATCTAAAGTATCTCTTGTGTTCATATCGTTATGATATTTTCCTGACCAAAAGAATGTTTTTTCTCCTTTTTTAATTTGAAGTCCCTCAATATCAACTGATTTGTTTTTTAACATTTGAATAGCTTCATTGGGGAAATCCTCACCAACTACCGATACTAAATTCAGTTTATTTATAAAAAATGAAGATGATAAACAAATATAAGTTGCCGCTCCTCCAACTATTTTATCTGTCTTTCCAAAAGGAGTTTCTATTGCATCAAAAGCCACTGTTCCTACCACTAAAACACTCATATAATATTTTTCTGCAAATATATTTTATTATTTCAACCATTGTGTTATTTTTGCAGCCGTTTTAAATAACACTCCTCCTTAGCTCAGCTGGTTAGAGCATCTGACTGTTAATCAGAGGGTCCTAGGTTCGAGTCCTAGAGGGGGAGCAAACAAAAAGTCCAGCTAAATAGCTGGACTTTTTGCGTATTAACCAAAGTTGTGTTGTTATATAAACCCTACTCTTTTGATTTTTATTTACTTACAATAACATTACTTTCGTTTGTAATATTGTTGTTAAACTCTACACCCTCAGTATTATATACAACTACATTCTTTGAGGTGCTTATCCATTTGTTGTCAAATACATCAACAAAAAGATTAATTATCAAAGACTTTTTATTTTTTAACTTATGTTTTTTCCAATCTTCACCATCAAAAGAAACTATTTCCCTTTCGGTGCTTACCCAAACCCTATCATAATCATCACAAACAATAGATTTTATAACATTTGATTTTAGGGGTGTATTTTTCTTATCAAATAAAAACCAGCCGCTATCTGTTATAGTTGCTAATCCATTTTTTGTTCCAATCCATTTTTTATTTTGACCATCAATAACAATACTCCAAACATGATTATTTGGTAAATTTGAATTTTGAGTTGTAAAAACTCTCCAAATATTCTCTTTGTAGTTGTAAAGACCGTTATTTGTTCCTGCCCAAACCACACCATCATTATCAACATTTAAAGCTATAAAATCATCATCTCTTATACTATTTTTTGTTTTACTTAGTACTACCTCAAACTCATTTTCATACTTTACCAATCCTGATTCTGTTGCTAACCAAACTATATTATTGTTTACTTTTATCTTTCTAATTTTATTAGATGGTAATGAGCTGTTTTTAGTATTATAAACTTCCCAATTATTGTTTTTTATAATTAACAAACCTTCAGTTGTACCAATATATTTTATATCAGCTACTGTTTCAACACACAAAACCTTATCTGATGGTAATTTACTGTTTTGGGTGTTTAGTGTAAACCACCTATCTCCATTAAAACACATTAAACCTTCAAGTGTTCCTATCCAATTTAACCCATTGTTATCAGTAGCAATAGAGGTTATGTTGTTTTCAGTAATTGGGGAGTTATAGCTATTAAATAGTATTTTCTGATCTGTTTGGGAAAACAAAAAAAAGGGAAGGATTGTTATAGTGATTAAAAAAGCTTTCATAGTCGTTTTTCATATATTATACTGAACGACCATTAATAATTATGGTTACAAAAAATTAATTTTTATTTTTAAATAATCTGCTTTTTCCTTTCTTTGATTTCTTACCTATTTTTTTTCCATCTTTATATAGTACTAATCTCCATTTAGATTTTTTCTTAGATTTTGTAGTTGATGAATTTCCATTATAATCCGTACACTCTAAAGTTGATGTTCCATTAAAGGTTTTTTTAGTGCGGCAGGAGCTGAGCATTAAAACACTTAACAATAAGATAATGATATGTTTACTTTTCATTTGTATCACTTGGTAAAATTAAACATATTTTTGCCACACACATTATGAAGAAAAAGAAAAAAAATAAAAAATCCAGAAAAGGAGATTTTTCAAATTCAAAATTATTTGATTTAATATTACTTGTTTTTAGGGAAAATCCAAATAAAAAACTTAATTACAAGCAGGTTTCTAAAATACTGAAAGTGAAAGAAATGGGTGTTAAAATCCAGATTATTGATGTGATGAAAGAAATGGTGAATTCTGGTACGCTTACTGAAGAACATAGAGGAGCATTTAGATTGATGGAAAAAACATCAACCCTTATTACTACTATAAAAAACACAAATAATAGAGGGGCTTACGCTAATATTGATGAGGAGAATGAAGTCTTTATCCCAAAAGAATATGCTCAATTTGCTTTAGCAGGAGATGAGGTAGAAATTCTTCTTTTCCAAAAAAGAAAAAACAAACAAGAAGGGGAAGTTATTAAGGTTATCAAAAGAAAAAAGGAAGAACTTGTAGGTATAATTGACCATGCATCTTCTAGTTATTTTTTAATTGCTGATGATAGGAAAGTTTCTTTTGATGTGTTTATTCCTCCCAAAACAATTAAAAAGGAATATCTTAATAAAAAAGTAGTCGTAAAAATTGAAGGATGGAATCCTGATTATAAAAATCCTATAGGAAAAGTTGTGCAAATTATTGGGGAAATTGATGACCATAATACTGAAATAAACTCAATTTTATATGATTATGGTTTTGCTCCTGAATTTCCTAAAAAAGTAGAACAAGAAGCTAATAAAATTTCAGAAACTATTTCCAAAGAAGAAATCAATTCCAGATTAGATATCAGAAAAACAACCACTTTTACGATTGACCCAAAAGATGCAAAAGATTTTGATGATGCCTTGTCTGTTAAAAAACTCAACAATGGAAATTGGGAAATTGGTGTACATATTGCTGATGTTTCGTGTTATGTTGAAAAAGGGGGTATAATTGATAAGGAGGCAGTTGAAAGAGCTACATCAGTCTATTTAGTAGATAGAGTAATTCCTATGCTTCCTGAAGTACTTTCAAATAATATTTGTTCTTTAAAACCTAATGTTGATCGTTTAGCATATTCTGTACTTTTTGAAATGGATGAAAAAGCTAATTTAGTTGATTATAAAATTAAAAAAACGGTTATCCATTCTGATGTAAGGTTTACTTACCAATCAGCACAAGATGTAATTGACAATAAGGAAGGAGAGTTAAAAACTGAATTATTATTATTAGATAAATTATCAAAAATATTAAGAAAGAAAAGACAAGAAAATGGGTCTATAAATTTTGAAAGTACTGAAGTAAAATTCATTTTAGATAAAGATAATAACCCTATTGATGTTTATTTTAAAGAGAGTTTATCCACCAATCATTTGATTGAAGAATTTATGCTTTTAGCTAATAAAACAGTTGCAAAACACATTGGTTTTCCTAAAAAAGAAGCTAAAACTTTTGTGTATAGAATTCATGATATTCCTGATACAGATAGAATATCAACTTTAAATAATATTGTTAAAAAATTCGGACATACAATTGATAGTACATCTACTCCTAAATTATCTTCTTCTTTAAATAGTTTACTAAAAAAAGTAAAGGGTAAAAATGAACAACAAATGGTGGAAACACTAACTATTCGTTCAATGGCAAAAGCAGTTTATACCACTGATAATATTGGACATTATGGTTTGGCTTTTGACTACTATTCTCACTTTACATCACCTATTAGGCGTTATCCTGATTTAATTGTACATAGACTTTTAGAACAATATATTAATGGTGAAAAATCAGCTGATAAGGAAAATATTGAAAAAATATGTAAACATTGTTCTGAAATGGAAAAGGTAGCTTCAACTGCTGAGCGAGATTCTATAAAATACATGCAAGTTAAATTCCTTCAACATAAGGTTGGAGAAACTTTTGAAGGGGTAATTTCTGGGGTTACAGAATGGGGGTTATATGTTGAAATTACCGAAAATAAATGTGAAGGTTTGGTTAAAGTGAGTAGTATAAAAGATGATCATTATATTTATGATGAAAAAAAATATACCCTAATTGGATACCGAACAAAAGTCAGTTACCAAATAGGGCAAAAAGTAAAAATAAAAGTCCAAAGAGCTGACTTAGAAAGAAAGCAAATGGATTTTATTTTAGTTTAATTATTCTTTTATTAATTTTCTTATTTCATTCCAATCATTACCTTCAAATTTAATTTGATACATTCCTTTTGAAAGTATTGAAATATCTAAATATTCTTTATTTGAAATTTTATTTTCTAAAACTAACTTCCCTTTAATATCATATATTTTAACAAATATATTATCTTCTTTTAAGTTTGAAATATAAAGATTATCAGTAGCAGGATTAGGGTAAATAAGTTGTAGTTTTTTACTATTTTCTTCTATTAAAGTACTATTACAAACAGTTTCACAATTAGAAAGAGAGGTGTAAGTTCCCGTTCCATCTAAAGGATCAACACAACTATTATTATCACAATTATAAGATATTGGAATAAAAGAAGATAGATTTGCTATTGTAGATTGGTGTACTTTTTTAGTTACAATATCCTGAACCCATACAGCAACCATTAAATTTGAAAAATCTTCAACAGAATGTTCTGTAGCATCATTTATAGGATTAGTAGCATCAAAAGGTAATCTATAGTTACCTTGAAAAATATGTTGTAAATTAAATGTATTTTGCTGCCCCGCAATTAAAGAAGGAATTGAAGTACCATTATCATTTGGTACCATTTTTTTAACTACATGTTCAAATTGAGTTTCACCATTATTTTTTACATTATTATAAGTTACTTCTTCAATAATTGCAGAGTGTACAACTAAGTTATTTGATCGAATATTTTCTAACGGATCAATTATAATATCAATATCAACTGTTTTAATATTTACGGAATAAGTAGCAGATAAATTAACAAAAGATAGAACATCAATATGATCACCTAAAACTTGTTGCGTAATACTATTTCCATTTTGATCCCAACCTCCATCTATTTCCATTCTTGGAACAGAATTTATTCCATAATATGATCTTCTATTTCCTCCTTCAATTGTGTAATAAGGATCTCCAGCATCTGGAAAATCAGCTTGATATTTTATAGAAGTAAATTTACCTGTATTTTGAGTAAAAAGATCCTCTGCTGTTACATTTGCTGGATTACAAGGTCCACAAGTTGAACTAGTAAATGTTTCAATTAAAGGTTGTCTTAAAGCAATAGCATTCCAAACATAAATACTATCTGAAAAAATATCATTTGTAGGATCCATATCAGCATTTCCATTCAAATTTGAAGCCCAAATTTCAACTAAATAAGCACCTGTAGTTGGTGGTGTCCAAGTAATAATATGATTGAAAGATAAAGTATCAAATAATGATAAATTAAGTCCAATCAAATTATCAACTACAGGGGTTCCTCCATTTATAGAATAATTAATATCTAAGGAATTAATAATATTTAAACTAACACTTACAATATCTCCAGAAATAGTAAAAGGTGCTGTTGATAAAACAATATTAGAAGATAAATCTAAACTTATAGCTTTCATATAATAAGTTAAGGGAATATAAGGTGTATAAGTATAACAAATATCATTAATATAAAATTAATGTCCAATTATAGGATATAAATCTAAAGAAGCAATTTTATTAACTGTATTAGTAAAACTTCCTTGTGAAACTCCATCAATAAATAATTCCCATAAATTATTTGTTAAATCAACTTCTACTTTTAATTCAAACCATTGTCCTTTAGGATAAGTAGAAGTTAAATAATTTATTCCATTTCCTGTATTTTCTAATACTATAGTTCCTAAATCCATTTTAACATCTAAACTCCAAGTTATACCAGGAGTAACTTCAGCTTGAAAATTAAAATAAGCTCCAGTATTTGGATTAACATAAAACTTTGAAACAAACTCAAAATCTCCAAGCGTATATGGTGCCCCCGAACCAAATGGTAAAACTACATCTTGATTTCCTTGAGTGGTTCCTGAAAATAAATACAAAGAATTACTTCCACTTGAAGCTAAAGTATTACTCACATTAGCATCATCAGAATAAGGAGGATTACCACCAACAATTGAACCCTAAGTTTCCCAATCAGATGAAGTTTGTGCAATAGGATCTCCATTTTGATATCCTTCAAAATCATCACAAAAAGTAACTGGCTGTGCATTTATTGTTAATCCTAAAATTAAAGCAATACAAAGTGCAAAAATATTTTTCATAACTTAAGTTTTAATGAGGGTTAAAAGTATTAAAAATAATTGGATTGAAAATTAGAGTTAAGAGTAATCATATTATATATAAGTATTGATTAATTTAAAATTAAAAAGAAAGATGATAAATATATATAACTGTTAGTTTAGTTGAAAATTATTTTACTTTAAAATTGCTTTACTTATTTTTTAAATTTAATTGACAATTATTTATGATAAATGTTAATTTTTTAATTTTAAAAATCAAGAACTTAAATAATATATTAACAAAAAAATAAAAATGTTAATAAGGTAAATTGACAGCTATTTTTTAATAAATAAACTTATTTTTACAAAGTTAAAAAGTTAATAAGTACACTTAAAAGTAAAAAGTAAAAAACAATAAGTTTGGTTGTTTTAAAAATTAATAAAAGAGCTAGAAAATTTAATAATATAAGCTAAGTGAACTTATTATTTTTAATTATTAATTTATCAACAATTTAAGAATAAGGTTTTTTAATAACTCAAAAATATTTACTAGGGTAAATTATATAAATATTAACAGACTGTTAAAACCATAAATTATGAAAATAGGATTAGCATGTGATCATGCAGGATTTGATTACAAAGAACAATTAAAAGATTACTTATCTAGTAAAGGTAATATAATTACTGATTATGGGTGTTATTCATTAGAGAGTGTTGATTACCCTGATTTTGCACATAAATTAGCAGAATCTATTGAAAAAAATGAGAATGAACTGGGAATACAGTTTTGTGGAACAGGTAATGGAATTAATATGTCAGCCAATAAACATCAAGATATTCGTGCAGCACTTTGTTGGAATTCACACATTGCAGAACAGGCTCGTTTACATAACAATGCAAATATACTAACTATGCCTGCTCGTCATTTAAATTGGGAAGAAGTTACTGTAATTGTTGATACTTTTTTAAGTACAGATTTTGAAGGAGGAAGACATGAAAGAAGAGTAAATAAAATAGCTTGTTGTTAATATGAAAAAGAAACTATTACTATTATTTGTAGGACTAACTACTATCGCTTTTTCTCAAGAAAATGTAAAATATGCAGAAACGATAATGGCTTCTGATTTAGAAAAACACCTTATAATACTTGCATCTGATTCATTAGAAGGTAGAGAAACAGGAAAACCTGGACAAAAAATGGCTGCTGACTATATTATGAATCATTTCAAAAATATAGGAATACCTCCTTATAAAGGAAAAAAATACTATCAAAAATTTAAAGTAAAATCAAGAAGACATTTATGTAAGTGTGATGATTGTGATATGTCTTTTATGAAAAAGATGCTTGGACAAAAGAAAAAAATTAAAGGAGAAAATGTTCTTGGTTTTATAAAAGGTAGTGATTTAAAAGATGAGTTAATTATAGTAACAGCTCATTATGATCACTTAGGTAAACATGATAGTTTAATTTTTAATGGTGCTGATGATGATGGAAGTGGAACTGTTGCTGCTATGGAAATTGCAGAAGCATTTATGTTGGCTAAAAATACAGGACACGGACCAAGAAGATCAGTTTTAGTAATGGCAGTTTCTGGAGAAGAAAAAGGATTATTAGGAAGTAAATATTATACTGACCATCCTATTTATCCTTTGGAAAATACGGTAGCTAATTTGAATATAGATATGATTGGAAGAATAGGTGATTTTCATACTTACCCAAATTATGTATATTTGATAGGATCTGATATGTTAAGTACAGAATTACATAATATTAGTGAGGCGGTAAATGAGGAATATGTAGGATTGGATTTAGATTATACATTTAATAAAGAGGATGACCCTAATAGATATTATTACCGTTCAGACCATTATAATTTTGCAAAGAATAATATTCCTGTAATTTTCTATTTTAATGGTATCCATGAAGACTATCACAAAGTAAC
>TARA_B110000008_G_scaffold102335_2_pt1 | contig 32218 bp, 30 predicted proteins | sample TARA_B110000008 | Tara Oceans TARA_B110000008 (sample SAMEA4396496) | marine metagenome | biome: Westerlies Biome; feature: [DCM] deep chlorophyll maximum layer (ENVO:01000326); material: water (ENVO:00002006), including particulate matter (ENVO:01000060) such as... | depth 40 m
TGCTTATAATATTTTAAATAAATTAATATTATTTATTTAAAATACAATTATTATATAATTTGTTAACCCAATAAGTAAATATGTTTTATATAATTTAATTAAAGTGTATTTTTGATTAAAATTGTAAATATGTGTGGTATTGTTTGTGCCTTTGATTTAAAATCTTCATCTGATAGTCTAAGACCTAAAGTTTTAGATATGGCAAAAAAAATTAGACATAGAGGGCCTGATTGGAGTGGCGTTTTTTCAAATAAAAATGCAATTCTTGCTCATGAGCGACTAGCTATTGTAGATCCTATATCTGGTCAACAGCCAATTTATAGTCATGATAAAAATTTGGTCTTGGCGGCAAATGGTGAAATATATAATCATCTTGATTTGAAGAAAAAATTTTCAGATAATTACAAGTTTACTACCGAATCTGATTGTGAAATTATTCTTGCATTGTATAATAAATTTGGAAATAATTTTATTAATTATTTAAATGGAATTTTTGCCTTTGCAATTTATGATTCTGTTAATAATAAATATATTATTGCTAGAGATCACATGGGTATTATCCCACTATATATGGGTTGGGATTCAAATGGAACTTTTTATGTTGCTTCTGAGCTCAAGTCACTTGAAGGAATATGTAACAAAATCGAACTTTTTCCTCCTGGTCATTACTTAATTAGTGGACAAGAAAAAACAATTTCATGGTACCAAGAAGATTGGAGAGAATTTGATAGCGTTAAAGATAATACTACTGTAATTAAAGAAATTCATGATAGCTTGTCCGAAAGTGTTCATCGTCAATTAATGAGTGATGTTCCATATGGGGTTCTTCTTTCGGGTGGCCTAGATTCATCTATAACTTCTGCACTTGCAAAAAAATTCTCTTCAAAAAGAATAGAGTCTGGTGATAAGCAATCTGCATGGTGGCCCCAGTTACATTCTTTTTCTGTTGGTCTTGAGGGATCACCAGACCTAAAAGCTGCCAAAATTGTTGCAGATCATATTGGAACTATCCATCATGAAATTAAATTTACTATTCAAGAAGGGTTTGATGCGATAAGAGATGTAATTTACCATTTAGAAACATATGATATAACTACAATAAGAGCATCAACTCCAATGTTTTTGATGGCAAGAGTTATTAAGTCACTTGGTATTAAAATGGTTTTGTCAGGAGAAGGCGCAGATGAACTATTTGGTGGATATTTATATTTTCATAAAGCTCCTTCCGCAAGAGATTTTCATGATGAGACTGTTAGAAAATTAGATAAACTTCATCAATACGATTGCCTGAGGGCTAATAAGTCTCTTGCTGCATGGGGAATTGAAGGTCGAGTTCCATTTTTGGATAAAGAATTTATTAATGTAGCCATGAAGATTAACCCTGAAGATAAAATGATAAACTCCAAAAAGATGGAAAAGTGGGTGTTGAGAAAAGCTTTTGAAGAGTATTTACCAGAAAGTATAACTTGGAGACAAAAAGAACAATTTTCAGATGGAGTAGGATATAGTTGGATAGATGCTCTTAAAGAAAAAGTTGAAAATGAGGTTTCTGATGATCAAATTAAAAATGCTCATTTTAAATTCCCAATTCAAACTCCAAAAAACAAAGAAGAGTTTTATTATAGATGTATTTTTTCAGATCATTTCCCAAGTGATGCTGCCGCTTTAAGTGTTCCTTCAGTTCCTTCGGTGGCTTGCAGCACACCGGTAGCCTTGGAATGGGACGAAGCTTTTATTAATCAGAATGATCCGAGCGGAAGAGCTGTTTCAAAAGTTCATGAAAAAGCCTATCGAAATAATCAATAATTTTGATTTACTCATTTTTCATTAACCTAATTAATTGTTGATAACTCACGCTTAGTTTTTTAGGCTCAAATCAATAACAGCCTGTGTTTTTAGTATATTTGGTACTATGCCAATCTAAAGCAAAAAATTTGATTATTTTATGAGTGATTCCAAAAACAATTCACAATATTCTGCTGACAGTATTCAAGCCCTTGAGGGAATGGAACATGTTAGAAAAAGACCTTCGATGTACATCGGTGATGTTGGACTCAGAGGACTTCATCACCTTGTTTATGAAGTTGTGGATAATTCTATTGATGAGGCCCTTGCGGGACATTGTGATACTATTTCTGTTACAATTAATGATGATAACTCTATTACAACTGAAGATAACGGTAGAGGTATTCCCGTTGGGATCCATAAAAAAGAGGGAGTTTCTGCACTGGAAGTTGTAATGACAAAGATTGGTGCAGGAGGTAAATTTGATAAGGACTCATATAAAGTTTCTGGAGGATTACACGGAGTAGGGGTTTCCTGTGTTAACGCTTTGTCTTCATCATTAAAAGCTACTGTTTATAGAGACGGTAAAGTTTGGGAGCAAGATTACCAAAGGGGTAAAGCACTTTCTCCAGTCAAAGAAGTGGGATCCAGCAATAAAAGGGGAACTTTAGTTACATTTAAACCTGATGTTGAAATTTTTAATCAGACCATTGAGTATAATTATGAGACTTTAGCCCAAAGGCTTCGAGAATTATCTTTTTTAAATAAAGGAATAACCCTCACTATTAAAGATCTCAGATCTACTGACGAAAAAGGTAAGCATCCGTCTGAAGTTTTTCATTCTAAAGAAGGGCTCAAGGAATTTATTCGATTTTTAGATGAAAGTCGTGAACCAATAATTCAAGAGGTTATTTCAATTGAGGGAGAAAAGCATGATATACCAGTTGAAGTAGCTATGATTTATAACACATCATATTCTGAAAACTTACACTCTTATGTAAATAATATTAATACTCACGAAGGAGGAACTCACCTTTCTGGTTTTAGAAGAGGTCTTACTTCAACTTTAAAAAAATATGCTGATTCTTCTGGATTATTAGACAAACTTAAATTTGAAATATCGGGAGATGATTTTAGGGAAGGATTAACTGCTATTGTTTCTGTTAAGGTTGCTGAGCCTCAATTTGAAGGACAGACAAAGACCAAACTTGGTAACAGAGAGGTTACTTCTGCTGTTTCTCAAGCTGTTTCAGAGATGTTAGAAAATTATCTAGAGGAGCATCCAAATGATGCAAAAATTATCGTTCAAAAAGTTATTTTAGCTGCTCAAGCTAGACATGCTGCCCGTAAAGCCAGAGAGATGGTTCAAAGAAAGTCAGTTATGAGCGGAGGAGGTTTACCAGGAAAGTTATCTGACTGCTCTGAACAAGATCCCACACTATGTGAGGTCTTTCTTGTTGAGGGTGACTCCGCAGGAGGTACAGCAAAACAGGGTAGAGACAGAAATTTTCAAGCTATTTTGCCGTTAAGAGGAAAAATATTAAATGTTGAAAAAGCAATGCAACATAAAGTTTTTGAAAATGAAGAAATCAGAAATATATATACTGCACTTGGTGTTACTATTGGAACTGAAGAAGATAGTAAAGCTCTAAATATTGAAAAATTAAGATATCATAAAATTGTAATAATGTGCGACGCTGACGTTGATGGTAGTCATATTTCAACTTTAATTTTAACCTTTTTCTTCAGATATATGCGAGAACTTATTGAATCGGGTTATATATATATAGCTACTCCTCCCTTATATCTTGTAAAGAAAGGATCAAAGAAAAGTTATGCTTGGAACGATGATCAACGTGATCAATTAGTTTCTGAGTTTGGTCAAGGTTCTGGTGTCCAAAGATATAAAGGGCTTGGTGAAATGAATGCTGAACAGCTTTGGGATACAACAATGGATCCAACTTATAGAACTTTGAGAAGAGTTACAATTGATAACGGTGGGGAAGCTGATAGAATCTTTTCTATGCTTATGGGAGATGAAGTCCCTCCAAGGAGAGAATTCATTGAAAAAAATGCTGTTTATGCTAAAATTGACGTTTAAAATTAATAAATCATATTTATGAAAGTAACTGTAGTTGGAGCTGGAAATGTTGGTGCCTCCTGCGCTGAGTATATATCAATAAAAAAAATTGCTAGCGAAGTTGTATTATTAGATATAAAAGATGGTTTCGCTGAAGGCAAAGCATTAGATCTTATGCAAACATCCACAACTTTAGGTTTTAATACAATGATTTCTGGAGTTACAAATAATTATAGTGCTACCGCAAACAGTAATGTTGTTGTTATTACTTCAGGTATACCCAGAAAACCTGGAATGTCTAGAGAAGAATTAATTGGTATCAATGCTGGAATTGTTAAATCTGTAACTCAAAATATATTAGAATATTCTCCTGATGCTATTATTATTGTTGTTTCTAATCCAATGGATACAATGACTTATTTAGCTTTAAAATCTACAGGACTCCCAAAAAACAGAATTATAGGTATGGGTGGTGCACTGGATAGCTCTAGGTTTAAAACATACTTGTCTCTAGCCTTAAATAAGCCAGCTTGTGATATTGATGGTATGGTAATTGGTGGGCATGGAGATACTACAATGATTCCTCTAACAAGGTTAGCAAGTTACAATGGAATTCCAATTAATCAATTTTTAAATAAAAAAACTCTTGATGAAGTTTGTGCTTCAACCATGGTAGGTGGTGCAACCCTAACAAAACTTCTTGGAACATCAGCCTGGTACGCACCTGGAGCTTCAGTTTCATATTTGGTTGATAGCATTCTAAGTAATCAAAAAAAAATAATCCCCTGTTCTGTAATGCTTGAAGGAGAATACGGATTAAATAACATATGTATTGGAGTTCCAGTAATAGTTGGAGCTAATGGAGTTGAAGAAATTATTGAGATTAATCTTGATGATATTGAAAATGAAAAACTTCAAAATAGTGCAGCTGCAGTGACTAAAATGAATTTTGCCTTAAAAAACATTCTTAATTAAGAAAAATTTATCTTTTTTAAATTTAAGTTTATCAGTTATATAAGTTGTTAAATACTGTTGTAAATATTATATTTGCTGGCCTTAATACGATATAAATTTAAATCAAATGCAAAACAACTATCTCGTTCGAGTTTTTGCAATCCTTTTTGGATTGGTAAGCTTATATCAGCTTTCTTTCACATTCATTGCAAATAGTGAAGAAGAGAAGGCTAAAATATATTCTCAAAATTTAATTCCTGATTCAGAAGATAATTATTTAGAATTAAGAGAGAAATCAATAATTTCTTATTTAGATTCAATTGGAAATATAAGTCTATATGGTTTCACTTCCTATAATGATGCAAAAGGTAAAGAACTCAATAAAGGGCTTGATCTTAAGGGTGGAATTAACGTTATTCTTCAAATATCCATTCGAGATGTTTTGAAAGGTTTGGCTGAAAATTCCAAAAATCTAACTTTTAATCAAGCACTCAATCAAGCTGATTTACTTCAAAAAAGTTCAGATGAACCCTATATAGAATCTTTTTTTACGGCATTTGAAAATATAAAAGGTACTGAATCATTGTCTGATCCTTCTATTTATGGAAATAAAACATTGAGTGATGAGATAAACTTTGAAATGTCAGATGATGAGGTTCGACCAGTTATTACCAGAAAAGTCGATGAGTCTATTGTTTCAGCTTTTGAAGTTTTAAGAAAACGAATTGATAAATTTGGTGTTACTCAACCAAACATTCAAAGACTCGGTTCATCAGGAAGAATACTAGTTGAGTTACCCGGAGCAAAAGATGTTGATAGAATAAAAAATCTACTTCAAAGTACTGCCCAATTAGAATTTTGGGAAACATTTAAAAATGATCAATTATTTTCTTTTTTAGTTTCTGCAAATGAGCTCGTTAAGTTAAAAATTGAAAAAACAGATTCAAATATTAATAATAAAGAAATACAAGCTAATAAGTCAAGTGCAATTGATGACTTGTTAGCTGATGTTGTTATTAAAGACTCAACTCAAGTGATTAACCCAATACTTGATAAAATAGTTGGAAGTGGTTATCAAGGAGGACCTATATTGGCTCAATTCTCTTCGAAAGACCAAGAGCAAATAACGGATTATTTGAACTTGCCTGAAGTAAGAAGATTACTACCTAATGAATTTAGATATATAAAATTTGCCTGGGGGAAGTCTATTCCAGACAGTGATGTTTTAGATTTATATGTTTTAAAATCAAATAGAGATAATTCAGCTCCTTTAAGTGGTGGTGTTGTTGTAGATGCCGTTCAAACCTATGATGCTTTAGGGAATCCTGCAGTTTCAATGCAGATGAACGGAAAGGGTTCTAGAATATGGGAAAACTTAACAGGAAATGCTTTTAAACAGGCCAGTAACATAGCAATTGTTTTAGATAATATTGTGTATTCTGCACCTGGTGTTACTAAAGGAGCAATATCTGGTGGTCGCTCTGAAATCTCAGGAAGCTTTACTTTAAACGAAGCCATCGATTTAGCAAATGTTCTTAGAGCTGGAAAGCTTCCGGCCTCTGCTGAGATAATTCAATCTGAAATTGTGGGACCTTCATTAGGACAAGAAGCGATTGAATCTGGAATTTTTTCATTTTTAATTGCATTAGTTTTAGTGTTAATTTGGATGATTTTTTACTACGGTTCTTCTGGTTTTTTTGCTGACATAGCATTGGTTCTAAATATCTTATTAATTTTTGGCATACTTGCTGGTTTGGGAGCCGTCTTAACGCTTCCTGGTATAGCTGGTATTGTTCTAACCATTGGAATATCGGTTGATGCAAATGTTTTAATTTTTGAACGTATTCGAGAGGAACTTAAAAAAGGAAAAGGACAAATTAAGGCAGTTTCTGATGGGTTTAATAATGCTTTATCTTCTATTTTAGATGCCAACATTACAACTGGATTAACAGCCTTTATTTTATTTATCTTTGGTACTGGCCCAATCAAGGGATTTGCTACAACTTTATTAATTGGGATAGCAACTTCGCTATTTACTGCTATATTTATTACTAGAATTCTAGTTGACTCCAGACTTTCACTTGGAAAAGTAGTCACTTTTTCTACAACAAGAACCAAAGATTTATTTAACAATTTTAGTATTTCATTCATTCAGTTACGAAAAATGTCATATGTTTTTTCAACAATTTTCATATTAATAAGTCTTATTTCATTGGGATCAATTGGATTAAATCAAGGAGTTGATTTTGTTGGAGGTCGATCTTATACTGTTAGATTTGAAAATGCTATAAATCCTTCTGAAATTCAAGCTGATTTAATTACAGAATATGGGAGTGCAGAAGTTAAAACTTATGGTGAAGCCAATCAATTAAAAATCACCACCAAATATAAAGTTGATGTTGAAGGCACTGAAGTTGATAATGAAATTCAGGAAAAACTCTTTAAAGCTTTAAAAAACAATTTACCCAAATCTATGACTTATCAAACCTTTGTAAATGGTTCTGAAGATAAACAAGTTGGAATTATGTCATCGATAAAAGTAGGGCCTACGATAGCTGATGATATTAAAAACAATTCATTTCTTGCAGTTATCGGCTCATTAATTGTTGTTTTTCTTTATATTCTCATTAGGTTTAGAAGATGGCAATATTCGCTAGGTGCGGTAACTGCTGTCTTTCACGATATAATAGTAGTACTTGGAATATTCTCCCTGACCTACAAGTTCATGCCTTTTAATATGGAAATTAACCAAGCATTTATTGCAGCTATCCTTACAGTTATTGGATACTCTTTAAATGACACCGTTGTTGTTTTTGATAGAATTCGAGAATATATTAATGAGCATTCAAAATGGTCATTAGACGTAACTTTGAATAAAGCATTAAATAATACTTTAAGTAGAACCTTAAATACATCTTTGACTACTTTGATTGTTCTTTTAGCTATATTTATTTATGGAGGAGAATCAATAAGAGGATTCATGTTTGCTTTAATAGTAGGGGTTATGATAGGTACGTACTCATCTGTATTTATTGCAACCCCAATTATGTTTGACACGATTAAAAAGAAAGCAATAAAAGAATAATTTTATTTATTCTTTTTGAGTCTTGATAAGTAAATTATAACTAGTCCTGATATTATAAATGGTATACTTAACCACTGTCCTGTAGTTAACATAGGCATATAGGTTTCAAATCCTCCTTGACTTTCTTTGACCAACTCCACAACAAAACGAATACTAAAAATTCCAGAAAGAAATACTCCCAAAAGAAAACCTGGTTTATGATTTACTTTACTGTATATCTTCCTTAGAAAAAGAAATAGTAATAAGTAACCAAATGATTCGTATAATTGAGCAGGATGTCTGGGTAATATTTCACCTCTATTTTCAAAAATAATTCCAAAATCTGATCCAGTGTATTTTCCAACAATTTCTGAATTAATGAAATTACCTAATCTAATAAATACTCCACCTAGGGTAACCACAACTGTTAATCGGTCAAAAATCCATAAAGCTGATTTAAGTTTATGTTTAAATTGAAAAAGTAATATTCCAGTTATAATTCCTATTCCAGCTCCGTGACTAGCTAAGCCTCTGAATCCAGTGAATTCATATCCTTTTATAAACCATAGAATTGATCCATTAACGTTTTCTCTAATTGGTAATAGGATTTCCAGTAAATGATTCTGATAATAGTCCCAACTATAAAAAAATACATCTCCTAATCTAGCACCTAAAAGAGTGGAAACAACCATATAAACAAACAATGGTTCTAAATAGTCTTTTGAAACTCCTTCCTTAACAAAATATTTTTCTACAATTTTGTAACCTATACTAAAAGCAATTACAAACATTAAAGAGTAATAGTGAAGACCAAAAGAGCCTATTTGGAATAAAACCTCGTTGGGAGACCATCTAATTTGTAATAGCTGTAACATAAATTATTGATTTATAAATATATTTTTTTTATTATTATGGAACTGGATCATATCCTTTTCCTCCCCAGGGATGACATTTTAAAATTCTAATTGAACTTATCCAAATTCCTTTAAATGGACCATATTTTTTTAGTGCTTCAGCAGTATACTGAGAACAAGTAGGGGTAAACCTACATTTAGGACCTAGGATTGGAGAAAGTAATTTTTGATATAAAAATATTAAAAATAGAAAAGGTGCATTAATAAGATTCTTAATTATCTTGCCCATTATTTGATATTGTAACTTGAATCTTTCTTTTCATCTTTTAATTCAATCCCAATTGAACTTAGCTCATCTCTAATTAAATCTGCAGTTTTAAAATCTTTATTGGTTCTTGCATTATTTCTTAACTTCATTAAAATACTAATTGTTTTGTCTAATGTATTTGTTTTGTCATTTGATTTTTTGATATTACCAGAAGAACTTAAACCAAGAATTTCATAGATAAAAATATTTAATTGATTTGAAAGAAGGGATTTTTGAACTTTTGATAAGGATCCGCCATCAGATTTTAATGTATTTATGAGTTTCACAGCGTCAAACAGATTAGCAATTAATATTGGACTATTAAAATCATCATCCATTGCATCATAACAAGATTTATTCCATTTATTTACATCAAATTTAGCTTCAGATTTAACAGCAATAGAATCTAATGTTTGTAGAGATTCTATTAATTTATTATGCCCTTTTTCCGATGCAGAAAGTGCAACCTCGCTAATATCAAGAATACTTCTATAGTGTGCTTGGAGAAAAAAGAATTTTACTACAGATGGTGAAAAAGGCTTTGAAAATTTATTATTTTTTCCGCTAAATACATCAGAGGGAAGAATATTATTTCCAGTTGATTTAGCCATTTTTTTTCCATCAAGGGTCATCATATTCGCATGCAGCCAATATTTCACTGGTGGTTTGTTATTAATTGCTTCAGCTTGAGCAATCTCACATTCATGGTGAGGAAATTTTAAATCAAGTCCTCCGCCATGAATATCAAAAGATTTTCCAAGATATTTTGAGCTCATAGCTGTACATTCTAAGTGCCATCCAGGAAATCCTTCACTCCACGGAGAATTCCATCTCATAATATGCTGAGGCTCTGCTTTTTTCCATAGCGCAAAATCTTGAGCATTTTTTTTATCAATTTGCCCATCCAGTGACCTTGAGTTATGAATTAAGTCTTCAATATTTCTTCCAGATAGTTTACCATAGTTATTGTTTTTGTTAAACTTGTGCACGTCAAAATAAACTGACCCATTCACCTCATAACCTAAATCCAGATTAATTATTTTTTTTATTATTTCAATTTGTTCAATAATATGACCAGTTGCAGTTGGTTCAATGGATGGGGGTAAAGTATTGAATTTATATAAAGTTTCATGAAAATCAGTAGTATACCTTTGAACGACTTCCATTGGCTCTATGTTTTCTAGTCTTGCTTTTTTTGCTATTCTATCTTCACCAATATCTTCGTCATTTTCTAGATGTCCTACATCAGTAATATTTCGAACATATCTAACCTTATAACCTAAGTGTTTCAAATATCTAAATATCAGATCAAATGAGATAAATGTTCTGCAGTTTCCTAGGTGAACATTACTATAAACAGTTGGTCCACAAACGTACATTCCAACTTTATTTTTTGTTATTGGAACAAACTTTTCTTTTTTTGAATTTAAGGTATTGTAAACCTTTAGATTATTCATTAAAATCAGTGGATAGTTGAATGTATTCTAAAAACTCTTGTTTTTTTGTTGGACTTTTGAAAACTCCTCCAAACTCACTTGTTATAGTACTACATCCTGTATCACCTATACCCCTCGAGTTAACACATAAGTGTTTTGCATCAATTACGCAGGCTACATTTTCAGTATTTAAAATGATTTGAAGTTCTTCTACAATTTGAAGAGTTAACCTTTCTTGGACTTGAGGTCTTTTAGCAAAATAGTCAACTATTCTGTTAATTTTAGATAGACCAACAACTGTTCCATTTGAAACATAAGCTACATGAGCTTTCCCCACAATTGGAAGAAGGTGATGTTCACAAGTCGAATAAAGATTGATATTTTTTTCAACTAACATCTCACCATATCCATATTTGTTATCAAATGTTGAGGCTTTGGGTTTATTTTTTGGATTTAATCCTCCAAATATTTCATTAACAAATGCTTTTGCAACTCGGAGAGGAGTCCCTTTTAGACTATCGTCAGTTAAATCCATACCCAAGATATTTAATATATCATTTACCTTGTCTTTAATTAATTTGACCTTTTCGTCATCTGAAATTTCAAACGCGTCTTCACGAAGAGGAGTTTTTCTCGAACTAGCTATGTGGTCATCACCTAATTCATCTTCTCGGTCTAATAGTATTTTTTCTAATTTCATTGGATAATTTGATCTTACAAAGATATGTAATTACTTGGATTTTAACATAATCATGCAATAAAGAACTAAAGCTTTAGATTGTATGACATTGATATTGAATTTCGTTTAGTATTAGATGTAAAAGAATCATTTATACCAGAACTAGATAAAGAATTAACAAGATTAATGTTTGATGAAACTAATGAAAGACTAATAATACTTCCATTTTTAAAATCATATCCAATTCCAAAAGAGGATCCATAATGTGAATTATCATTATTTTTAATACTACTTTCTTCAGCATAATATCCAGCCCTGAGACTTAATTTTTTTTGTCTAATTTCTCCTCCTATCCTAAACATTGAAGCATTTTTATAATTTGTTTTAAGTTCCTGATTGAGTCCTCTTAAATATGGATTTCGGTCTGAAATAAAATTTATATTTCCATAATTTTTGGAACTATATTCAGCACTAATTAGACCTTTTGAACCGAAAACCATTGAAGCGCTAAAGGATGTTTTGGATGGTGTTGACAATTTATAATCATAAATATTTAAAATTTGAGGATCAACAACACTTCTTGATAGTTCATCAACAGAATCCATAATAATATAGTCAGAAATTATAAATTGCATTGACTCCTCAGTTAAGTTGAATCTGGTAGGTGTTTGATAGCTGAATCCTAGTCTTAAATTATTTTTAACCTTAGCTATTATTCCTATTTGTGCTGAAAAACCTTTTCCGTAGGTAAAAAGATCATTATTAAATTGAATAAAATCAATGTTTGAATCAGATAAGTAATTTGATTCATTAAGATCAGTAACTTCTCTGAAGTTTATATGATGGCTGTTTAAATTTAAACCCAAATAAATTGATTCATTATATTGGGTTGAAAGCGTAAAAGAATATTTTTTGTGATCACCCATTTTATCAATATAAAAATCGTGATTTACCTGATCATAATTTGCAGAGGAAACATAAGAATTATTGTTTTCATCATTCAATATAGGATCAATTATAAATCCTTGATAACCTAAAAAAGCTTGTTGAGCACCATATCCGTAATTATTACCTAAAAAATCATACAATTCATCAATTGTTTCGTTATCAATAGTAGTTAGCTCACTTAAAGAGATCCCATTTGCATTGTTCAAGAAAAATTGATCCAGTCCAATATTTCTATTTGAAATAGAGTTTATATTGTTTTTAAATTCCTGAATTTTTTGAATATTAAAACCAAAATTTATTCTTTTAAAATTACCATCTTCTGAATTTTTTAACGAAAACATTAGTCCAAATTGATTTAAATCTGAAAAAGATCTTTTGATAGGTATATTCCTTTCATCATTATTTGCAATAGAATTATTAAAATTAACTTCAAAACTTATACCCATTTCAGGATATAGAAATACAGCAGCACCTGCAGGATTATCGCTCACAGAGCTTAGGTCTCCTCCTAAAGAACCAAAAGCTCCTCCCATAGAAGTATACCTTGCTGATCCAAAAATACCATATGAACTTAGATTATATGCATCTTGACTAGTTTGGGCTTTTGAATAAAATGTTATTAAGAGTGTAAGAATGATAGAAATTAAATTTCTCTTCATAATTTATTTAATGTTTCATTAGTTTTTTCTTCCTCCTCTGCTGGATCTTGATCCTGAGGAAGATCTGGTTGATCCAGATGATCTACTTCCACTAAAAGAGCGACTTCCAGTGTTTGACCTATTGTTTATTCTTGAATTAAAGTTTGAGTTAATTCTTCTTCCACTTGATCTTATAGACTTATTTTCCCCGAGGTTTCTCCCAATATTATTTATATTTCTATATTTATTTGATGAGTTACTTCTGATTGAATTCAAAGAACTTCTACCTGTTGAACCTCTGTTATAAGCAACTTTTCTTCCGAACCGCCCTCTGTTTGAAGATATATAATTATACGGATTATAGTTATTCCAACCATATAATGAGTATCCATAACCCCAGGCATTATTAAAATACATTCCTTGATATCCATAATCCCAATATGGGTTATAATATGGCCAAAAAAGTCCATTATTCGAAAAGTTATTATATGGAAATCTAAATCCATTAAATGACCAATTATTCCAATAATCAAAACTATTAAATCCAAACCTCATTCTTACATTAGGAGAATTGTCAATTATATAAATATTATCATTTTCATTGATAGAATTATTGACATCATTAAGTTGATTTTGATTGTCATTTGAAAAGTTTTTGAAATAATTTTTGTAATAGTCTGATGACTGTTCAGATGAGTTTTGGTATGATGTGTTACTTTGTTGATTTTTTAATGAATTTTGATTTTCATAAATACCATCAGCGTAATAATATGAAACTCCTTCATATGATCCACAACTTGTAATAAAAAATAAGAGGGAATATATTATTGTAGAAAATAAATTCTGATTTAATTTGTTTTTATTCATATCCGTCTTTTTTAGTTGCTGGTTTAAAAAAATAGTATTTTTGAAATAAGTATTATTAATCACAATTATAAAGGCAAATTTTGTGCCAAAAAAAAATGGCTGAAAAACTTACATCTAGAACACAAGATTATTCCAAGTGGTACAACGAATTAGTGGTTAAAGCTAATTTAGCCGAAACATCCGCTGTAAGGGGGTGTATGGTAATAAAACCCTATGGATATGCAATTTGGGAAAAAATGCAATTGGAATTAGATAAAATGTTTAAGGCTACTGGACATGAAAATGCATATTTTCCATTATTTGTTCCAAAAAGTCTATTTGAAGCTGAGGAAAAAAATGCTGAAGGATTTGCAAAAGAATGTGCAATTGTTACTCACTATAGACTGAAAAATGATGAAGAAAATATTGGAAAGTTAAAAGTTGATCCAGAAGCAAAACTAGAGGAAGAACTAATAGTTCGTCCTACCTCTGAGGCAATTATTTGGAATACATATAAAAAATGGATTCAGTCATATCGTGATCTTCCTATTCTTATTAATCAGTGGGCCAATGTTGTTAGGTGGGAAATGAGAACTCGACTTTTTCTGAGAACTTCGGAATTTTTATGGCAAGAGGGGCACACAGCACATTCGACTAAAGATGAAGCAATATTTGAAGCAATACAAATGAATGATATTTATGCAGAATTTGCAGAAAAATTTATGGCCATGCCTGTTATAAAAGGTTTAAAATCAGAATCAGAAAGATTTGCAGGAGCCCAGGACACATATTGTATAGAAGCTTTAATGCAAGATGGAAAAGCACTTCAGGCTGGTACAAGTCATTTTCTTGGTCAAAACTTTGCGAAAGCATTCGATGTTAAGTTTGCAAATAAAGAAGGGAAATTAGATTATGTGTGGGCAACTTCTTGGGGTGTTTCAACAAGGTTAATGGGTGCTTTAATAATGACTCATAGTGATGATGATGGTTTAGTGTTACCACCTAATTTAGCACCAATTCAAGTAGTTATTGTTCCTGTTTATAAAGGAAAGGAAGAATTAAAACAAGTTTCTATAATAGCTAATAGTATAAAAAAAGAGCTTGAGTTAAAAGATATTTCAGTAAAATATGACGATTGTGATAACTTTAAACCTGGCTATAAGTTTAACGAATATGAATTGAAGGGTGTTCCAATAAGGATTACTATCGGACCAAGAGATATTCAAAGTAATACAGTTGAAATCGTTAGAAGAGATTCTCTAATTAAATCTAAAATTAATATTGCTGATCTTGATGTTACTATAAATAAAATACTTGATGAAATGCAACAATCACTTTTCGATAAAGCCTTAATTTATAGAGATTTAAATACAACAATTGTAGAATCTTTCGAAGATTTTAAAAATGTTCTAAATAAAAAGGGAGGTTTTATTTCCGCTCATTGGGATGGTACAGCTAAGACAGAAGAATTGATAAAGAAGAAAACTAAGGCTACTATTAGATGTATTCCATTTATAAATAATCCTGAGAGTGGATTTTGCATCTATTCTGGAGAGCCCTCTAAACAGAGAGTTTTGTTCGCTAAAGCCTACTAATTTTTTTTTATTTAATTTAATGTTAAATATTTATTTGAAATTTTAAATAGAATTGTTGTCCAGTTCTATTTTTCCTTTAAATTTGCAAACTGATTTACGGCCCGTTCGTCTATCGGTTAGGACGTTAGGTTTTCATCCTAGAAAGAGGGGTTCGACTCCCCTACGGGCTACAACAAAATAAAAATAAAAAATATAAATTTATGGCAAATCATAAATCCGCTTTAAAAAGAATTCGATCTAACGATAAAAAACGTACTCGAAATCGTTTTCAACACAAAACTACTCGTAATGCTATAAGAGATTTCAAAACTCTTACTAAGAAAAAAGAGGCTCAAAAAAAGTTTCCTTTAATTGCTTCAATGATAGATAAGTTAGCTAAAAAGAACATAATTCATTCTAATAAAGCTTCTAATCTTAAGTCAAAACTTTCAAAGTTTGCTGATGCTTTGTAGAATTTAAATAAAAGTCTCGAATATAAAATTTATTATATTTTAACTTTTTATGAGTTCATTGAAATTAAGAACTCTTCATTATTTTCTGTCCTTTTAAATCTGTCAATTATAAATTCCATAGCCTCAACAGGGTTCATGTCTGCCAAATATTTTCTCATAATCCACATTCTTTGAATAGTTGTCTCATCTAAAAGTAAATCATCACGACGAGTACTAGAGGACACTAGATCAATGGCAGGGAATAATCTACGATTGGATATTTTACGGTCTAGTTGAAGTTCCATATTACCTGTACCTTTAAATTCTTCAAATATAACCTCATCCATTTTTGATCCAGTATCGGTTAATGCAGTGGCAATAATAGAAAGTGAACCTCCCTTTTCGATATTTCTAGCTGCTCCAAAAAACCTTTTTGGTTTATGGAGAGCGTTTGCGTCTACTCCACCACTTAATATTTTACCAGATGCAGGTTGAACAGTATTGTAAGCCCTTGCTAACCTGGTTATTGAGTCAAGTAAAATAACTACATCATGACCACACTCAACTAATCTTTTTGCCTTTTCTAATACAACATTTGCGACTTTTACATGTCTATCAGCCGGCTCATCAAATGTTGAAGCTACTACTTCACCGTCAACATTTCTTTGCATATCAGTTACTTCTTCAGGTCTTTCGTCAATTAGGAGAATTATTTGATAAACTTCTGGATGATTTGCTGCAATTGCATTAGCAATATCTTTTAAAAGCATTGTTTTTCCTGTTTTGGGTTGAGAAACAATCATTCCTCTTTGTCCTTTTCCTATGGGAGAAAACAAATCCATTATTCTAGTTGATACAGTATTTTGTTTTTCAGCTAATTTGAATTTTTCTTGAGGAAATAATGGTGTAAGATGTTCAAATGAAACTCTATCTCTAACCACTTTTGGATCAAGACCATTAATTGTGTCTACTTTGATTAATGGAAAATATTTTTCCCCATCCTTTGGAGGGCGAACAGCACCAATTACAGTATCGCCGGTTTTCAAACCAAATAATCTTACCTGTGATTGTGAAACATATACATCGTCTGGTGAAGATAAATAGTGATAATCGGATGATCTTAAAAAACCATATCCTTCCTGCATTTTTTCCAATACACCTTCAGTTTTAATAATACCTTCAAATTCAAAATCAGGTTCTCTATACCTATTCCTATTATCTCTATTATGATTTGAATCTCTTTTGTGGTTTTTATTTTGAAAATGTGACTTTGTCTTTTGATTATCGTTTTTTGAATTAGTCTCAATCTTTGCAATATTTTTTGTTTTTCTATTTTCATTAAGGTTTTCTCTTGAAGTCTTAATGTTTTGCTTTACTGAGTTTTCAGATTTATTATCATTCTGATTCTTAGTGATATTATTTTCAGTATCATTTTGCCTAGAAGAAGATTTAGAACTATTAAAAGACTTTTGTTTATTTTTAGTAACTATATTTTTTACAGTGCTTTCTGGGGGATTAGCAGACTGATGATCTATAATTTGATATACTAAATCTTGTTTTTTTTGGGCTGAAATACCTTTTAATCCAATTGATTTGGCTATTTCTTGAAGATCAGATAGTTTTTTACTTTTTAAAGTGTTGAGTTCGAACATAATTTTATTGATATTTTCAAATCTTATTTGTGGGGTGTGACATTAAAACTATGAAGTGATGTTTTAATCAAATGTCAACACAATATTACAAATTATTATTTAATGTACTCAAATAAAGATGTAATTTTAAACAATAAATTTTTTATGATTCAGAGAATTCAGAGTGTTTATTTAATTTTGATTGTATTTATTAATATTATTTATGTAGTTTCTATAAATAATTTTCAGGATATTAACTTTCCAAAAATTTCAATCGAACTCAAACAAATATTTTCATTTTGCATATATATTGTCATATCAATATTACTTCCATTTACATCTTTGTTTTTATATAAGTATCGCAATCGTCAACTTGTAATAAATAAAATAAATATTTTGATTCAATTAATATTTTTGTTGATTGTATTATACAATACATTCAAAAATACAACTATAATTAGTTTTGATTTTTTTTACTTCGTTGTGTCATTTAATATAATATTTATGATTCTAGCTAATTATGGGATTATGAAAGATGAAAATTTAATTAAGTCTTTGGATCGCTTCCGTTAATAGAAGATCTATTTCCTAAATCAATTACATAAACATTTTCAATTTTTTTATTATTAATTTCAAACCTTACCATTGTTCTTTTTTTATGAAACCCAATTATTCCACATGCACCTGGATTAATATGAAGTAAATTATATTCTCTATCCTGAATTATCTTTAGAATGTGTGAATGTCCTGAAATAAATAATTTTGGCCTATACTTATTAAGTAAATTAGGAATTCCTTTTGAATATCTTTTGGGATAGCCACCAATGTGAGTAATTAAAACAGTAAGCCCCTCACATTTAAAAAATATATTTTTAGGGAAAACATCTCTGGTTAAGCTATCATCAATATTTCCATAAACTGCCCGAACTTTACTATAACTATTTAGAGAATCTGTTATTTTCATATCACCAATATCTCCTGCATGCCATATCTCATCTGACCATTTTGCGTGTTTAATAATATTATTGTCTAAGTAGCCATGTGAATCAGAAAGCAAAAGAATTTTTTTCATTATTAATTATATGACTTTAGATTTATTTTTATCAATAGATAAAATAGAATCAAATATCTTTACAAAAAAATCTTTTGCGGTATTTTATTGAATTTTCTTATAATGGTTCAGAATTTCATGGATGGCAAAAACAAAATAATGCTATTAGTGTTCAACAAGTAATTGAAAAATCAATTTCACTTATTCAAGGCGAATTTGTAAAAATTATTGGAGCTGGAAGAACAGATACCGGTGTTCATGCAAAATCAATGTTCGCTCATTTTGACGTAAACGAACTGTCAAGATCGAATGAGAGTTTTATTTTTAAATTAAATCAACTTTTACCAAAATCTATATTAAGTATTGATTTATTTAAAGTAAAAAATAATGCTCATGCAAGATTTGATGCTATCTCTAGAACATATTTATACAGCTTAAGTCAAGTCAAGGATCCCTTTAATCATTCATTACATTATTTTTATAAAGAAAATTTAGATTTGGATATAATGAATAGAGCATCCGAAATAATTAAAAATCATAACAATTTTGAATGTTTTTCTAAATCAAATACTGATGTTAAAACATTCTTATGTGATATTGAAAAAGCTTATTGGAAAAAAACTAGTGGTGGAGCAGAATTTGAAATTACAGCAAATCGGTTTTTAAGAAACATGGTAAGAGCAATAGTCGGTACTCTGATTGAAATAGGTAACGGAAAAAAAAATATTAAAGATTTAAAAAAAATCTTAATTAGTAAACAAAGAAGTAATGCAGGATATTCAGTTCCAGCTAACGGTTTGTTTTTGACTCAAATAAAATATCCAGATTCAATATACCTGAAAGATGTCTAAAATTAAAGGTAATATTTTCGATTTTAAATTGTTTAAAAAGTTAATGGTCTATGTAAGTCCATATAAAAGAAGCTACTACTTGGTTATGTTTTTTGCTTTTTGCTTGTCTTCATTCTCAATTTTAACTCCTTATTTGCTCAAAATAACTGTTGATGACTATATATCCAAACGTGACTATGAGGGAATGCTTTTCTACATTGGATTAATGCTCATCACCTTAATTCTTGAAGTTTGTTTTCAATTTCTATTTGTATTTTATGCTAATTTTCTGGGTCAAACAGTTATAAAAGATTTGAGAGTCTCATTGTTTGATAAAATCATCCACTTTAAGATGTCTTATTTTGATAATTCGGCAATTGGACGGCTTGTAACGCGAATAGTTAGTGATATTGAAACTATTGCAACTATTTTTTCTCAAGGATTATTTATGATAATTGCTGATCTTCTTAAGATGTTTTTAGTTATTGTAATAATGTTATTAGTTGACTGGAAACTTTCTTTTATCGTTTTTTCTGTTTTACCAATAATATTATATGCAACAAGGTTATTTCAAAAATCAATGAAGATTGCTTTTGAAGAGGTCAGAAAAGAAGTAGCTAATCTAAATTCTTTTGTACAAGAAAGAATTTCAGGAATGAAAATAGTTCAAATATTTCACAGAGAATATTTAGAATATAAAACGTTTATTGGGATTAATGAAAAACATAAGAAAGCTTGGTTAAAAACCGTATGGTTTAACTCAATTTTCTTTCCTATTGCTGAAATTTCAACATCTGTAACAATTGGATTACTCGTTTGGTACGGTGGTTTAAATGTTTCTGGAGGAGAAGGTACTACTTTGGGAATTATTTTTCTTTTTATTCAAATGTCACAAATGTTATTTCGACCGCTAAGACAAATAGCGGATAAATTCAATTCCCTTCAAATGGGAATGGTATCATCATCAAGAATTTTCGATATTTTAGAAACAAATAGTTCTATTTCAGACTCGGGTATTTTATCGCCCAAAAAACTGAAAGGATCAATTTTATTCAAGAATGTTGGATTTTCATATATACAAAATCAAGATGTTTTAAGAGGTTTTAGTATTAACGTGAAGCCTGGAGAAAAAATCGCAATTGTAGGGTCCACTGGAGCTGGAAAAACCTCAGTTATTAATTTGCTTTCTCGTTTGTATGAATTTCAAAGTGGACATATAGAGATAGATAATATTTCAATTAAAGATATAAAACTAGTCTCCTTAAGAAGACATATATTTACTGTAAGTCAAGACGTATTTTTGTTTGCTGCATCAGTTTATGATAATATAACATTATTTAATTCTAAGATAAAAATAGAAGAGGTAATTAATGCTGCAAAAACTATAGGGGTTCACGAATTTATAACTAAGCTTCCTCAAGGCTATTACTATAATGTAAAGGAAAGAGGTGTAATGTTGTCGTCTGGTCAAAGACAATTAATTGCATTTTTAAGAGCCTATATTGCTAAACCAACAATATTAGTTTTGGATGAGGCTACATCTTCAATTGATTCTGAATCAGAGGAACTAATTCGAAAAGCAACAGCTAAGATAACCGAAGGTAAAACATCTATAATTATTGCACACCGACTTGAAACTATAAGGAAAGCAGATAGAATTATTGTTATGGATAGGGGGAGAATTGCAGAAGAAGGATCACATGAAGATTTGATGAAAATAAAGTCAGGAAAATATTCTCAACTTTATAATGTACAATTTTCGACCTAAATTTTTCATAAAGAGTTAATCTAAAAACATTAAAAATTCAAGTCCTCAATTATTAAGTTATTCAATTCCCCATGCGATTCGTATTTCACAAAATCACCATCTCTGAAATATGATATTTCGCCAGTTTGTTCTGAAATAATTATAGCTGTAGCATCTGTTTTCTCACTTATTCCCATACCTGCTTTGTGTCTTAATCCAAATCTATTAGCTAGTTTTTTATTATCCGAAAGCGGCAAAACTACTCTTGTTGCAGTTATATAATTACCTTTAATGATAATTGCACCATCATGAAGAGGGCTGTTTTTAAAAAAAATTGTTTCTAATATCTGAGAGGATAAAAACATATTTGCACTATCACCAGTATTTTTAACAAAATCTAAACTCGTATTTCTTTCTAAAATGATAATTGCTCCTGTTTTTTCCTTAGACATTTTAACACAAGAGTCTAGAATCATTTTGACATCAGTATCATTTTGTATTTGAGACTGACTAAAAAATTTAAAATATTTCAGAACATTTCTTTTTGATGTAAAATTAGATGATCCAATTAAAAGTAAAAATTTTCTTATTTCTTGCTGAAAAACAACTATCAGCGCAAAAAATCCAACACTTATAAATTTTCCAAGTATATTACTTAAAACATCCATATTAAGTAAATCAGTCAATTTCCAAATCATGTAAATAATAACTATCCCTAAAAAGATATTTATTGCTACCGTTCCTTTTACCAGTCGGTAAAGGGAAAATAAAAGTAGTGCTACAAGAGCAATATCAATGAGATCTATAAAATTAATATTTAAAAAATCAAGTGTTTCCAAAAAGCGAATTTTTGTAAAAGTATAAAACTAACTTAGGGCTTGCAATAAATCAACACATTCTTTGGCGCTTTTAACATCGTGAACTCTAAGTAATTGAGATCCGCCATGTAATGCAAATGCATGTAAAAAGGTAGTTCCATTTAAAGATTCATTAGGTGAAATATTTAAATATTTCCATATCATAGATTTTCTTGAAATACCAGTTAAGACAGGACAATTTAATGATTGAAATAAATTAATATTTTTTAATAATTCAAAATTATTTTCAATTGTTTTACCAAAGCCAAAGCCAACATCTACAATAACATCTTTAATTCCATTTTCATTTGCAATTTTAATTTTATTTGATAAATAATGGATTATTTCAGTTATGATATTTTCATATTTTGGGTTATCCTGCATAGTCTTTGATGTTCCTTTTCTATGCATCAAAATAAATGGAGAATCGTATTTGCCAACTACATTTAGCATTTTTTTATCAAACTCTCCTCCAGACACGTCATTTATAATATCTGCTCCCATTTTTAATGACTCATCTGCTATTTCTGATCGAAATGTATCAATAGAAAATAAAGTATCAGGAAATTCCAATAGTAGCTTTTCTAAAATTGGAAAAAGTCTTTTTTTTTCAATATCTAGTGTTAATTCTTCCGAACCAGGTTTAGAACTAATTGCACCAACATCAATAAAAGTAGCTCCCTCTTTTATTAGCTTTCCACATTGTCTCAATGACTTGTCGATTGAATTAAATTTTCCACCATCATAAAATGAATCAGGTGTTAAGTTTAAGATTCCCATTATTTTTGGACTACTCAAATCAACTAATTGTCCTCTACAATTTAAAGTCATAGTTTTATTTTTTGTTTTGAATAACTTTTATAAAAGTTAATGATTTGCATTAAAAAATTTTCGAAATTTACCATAAAATTTTCCCATGGCAACCACAAAAGATAAATACATTGAAATTATCAGTAGATGTAAAGAATTGTACATAAACAAAATGAAAGATTATGGTTGTGCCTGGCGAATACTAAGATTAGAGTCTTTAACTGATCAAATTTTCATAAAAGCTCAAAGAATTAGAGGGTTACAGACCAATAAAGAACAAAAAATATCTGAAGGTCAAGAGGAAGAATTCATAGGTATAATTAATTACTCTATCATGGCATTGATACAAATTGAACTTGGAATTTCAGAACATCCAGATTTAGAAAATAAGAAGGCTTTATTTTATTATAACAAGCATACTAAAATTACTTATAATTTAATGGTTAAAAAAAATCATGATTATGGAGAAGCTTGGAGAGAAATGAGAGTAACATCTTTAACTGATTTGATTTTACAAAAATTACTTAGAGTCAAACAAATTGAGGATAACAAAGGGCAAACAATAGTTTCTGAAGGTATTGACGCTAACTATCAGGATATTATAAATTATTCAGTTTTTGCTATGATTCATCTAAAAAACAATTAATATGAGAAAAAAAATTATAGCGGGTAATTGGAAAATGAATAATTCAAATGCTGAGAGTGTATCTCTTATTCAGAGCTTATTAAAATATAACTTTGCAAAGGATATAAGAATAATAATTGCCCCATCATTTACACAACTAAGTCTAATTAATGAAAAACTTCAAAACTCTAATATTGAAGTAGCTTCTCAAAATATGCATTTTGCTGACAATGGAGCCTATACCGGTGAAATTTCTTCATCAATGATTAAAAGCTCAGGAGTTTCTATTACAATTTTAGGTCATTCAGAAAGAAGAACTTTTTTTAACGAAACTGATGAAATTTTAAAAGAAAAAGTTGATAGAGCACTAAATGAAAATATGGAAATTATTTTTTGTGTTGGTGAACAATTATCTGATCGAAAATCAGGTAACCACTTTGACCATATAAAATCTCAACTAGAAAAAGCTGTTTTTAATCAACCTGACATATCTTGGAAAAATATTATTATTGCTTACGAACCAATCTGGGCAATAGGAACAGGAGAGACTGCCTCCCCCAATCAAGTTCAAGAGATGCATTTATTTATAAGGAATATAGTTTCAGAAAACTATAATAAATCTATTGCAAATTCGGTATCTATAATTTATGGTGGAAGCGTAAAACCCTCAAATGCAAAAGACATTTTTTCTCAATTAGATGTTGACGGAGGACTTATAGGTGGTGCATCACTAAATTCAAATGATTTTGCTGCAATAGTTAATGCATCATAAATGTCAATTAAGTATCGATTATTTTCATTTAAAGTAAAACCATTAAAAATTGTATCTGAAATTTTAATTGCTAAATTATCTGAACTTGGTTTTGAGAGTTTTGAAGAGACAAATGCAGGAATAGATGCTTATATAGAAAATAAAAAATGGAAAAATTCACTTTTAAAAGATCTTAGTATTCTTCCAAATTCTAATTTTGAAATCAAATATTCATCAAAGATTATACATCCTAAAAATTGGAATAAAATATGGGAAAGCAGTTTTAAACCTATTTTAATTGCCAATAATTGTGTGGTTAGAGCAGATTTTCATTCTCCATTTAACTTAAAATATGAAATTATAATTACACCCAAAATGAGTTTTGGTACTGGTCATCACGAAACTACTTCAATGGTTATGAATTATATATTAAACATAAATTTAGTTGATCTAAAAGTTCTTGATGTTGGATGTGGTACAGGAATTTTAAGCATTTTATCAGAAAAAAAAGGTGCTTCAATTATAGATGCAGTTGATATAGATCAGTGGTGCTTTGAAAATACTAGAGAAAATACTTATCTCAACGATTGCAAATTTATTACGGCTTACTGCGGAGATATCACTTTATTCAGAAAAAGTAAATATGATATAATTTTGGCTAATATTAATAAAAACATTATTATAGATGATATTTGTATTTATAACGACTTGTTAAATGCTGGAGGTCAGTTAATTATAAGTGGTTTTTATGAAAATGATTTTGTTGATATAAATAACATAGCAAAATCTTTCAAGTTGGAATTCGTTTCCAAAAAAGTAAATAATTTATGGGCATCTATACATTACATAAAAAATTAATAATATCCTCACAGCCAAAAATTGATCCCGAGCATCAAATCCAACAAACTGTTCAAACTAAAAGAGAACATGAACTTGTATTGTATAATGATGATGTTAATACTTTTGATCATGTTATTAATACATTGATTGCTGTATGTGAACACTCAATAATGCAGGCTCAACAGTGTGCTTATATTGTTCATTTTTCTGGAAAGTGTGTTGTGAAAACAGGCTCAATTTCTGACTTAGAACCAAGATGTATTAAACTTCTTGAAGCAGGACTAACTGCAGAAATTGTATAGTTATTTTTTTGAATTAAAAAGTTGTAATTTTACATTAAAATAATTCAAACATTGAAATTTTTAACTCTTATTAACCTAATACTTTGTATATCATTTATGCAAAGTCAAAATAAAGAAAAAATGGATAAAACCATATATCGCTTTACAGTAGAAAATCTATATGGTGAGAATTTCAATTTCTCTGATTTAAAAGGAAAAAAAATAATGATTGTTAATACAGCATCTAAATGTGGATTAACACCTCAATACAAGTCTCTACAATCTTTATACGATAAATATAAAGATGATAACTTTATAATTATTGGTTTCCCGGCCAATAATTTTTTATGGCAAGAACCTGGATCTAACGAAGAAATTGCACAATTTTGTAGGGAGAACTATGGAGTCACCTTTCCAATGATGGGCAAGGTATCTGTTTTAGGATCTGATCAACATCCAATTTATTCATTTTTAACAACCAAATCTTTAAATGGAAATATTGATGCCTTAGTAACATGGAATTTTCAAAAATTTTTAATTGATGAAAAGGGATATGTTGTAAAATCTATTTCTCCAAGAAAACAACCAGATGACATAGAAGTTATTAATTGGTTAAGTGAGAAGTAATGAATAACCATAATATTGAAACAATATGCTTACATCATGGAGCGGTTGAAGATACAGTCCACAAAGGAGCCATATCTCCTATTTATATGTCCACTGCATATGAATTCAATGATGTTAAACAAAAAAGATATCCTAGATATATAAATACTCCTAATCAAGAAGGTTTATGTAAAAAAATTGCTGCAATAGAAAAAGGTGAATATGCGCTTATATTTGGTTCTGGAATGGCGGCAGTTTCTTGTTCTTTATTGTCTCATCTTAAGTCAGGAGATCATGTTATTTTTTATAATGATATATATGGTGGAACAAGAAACTTTATTAAAAAAGAATTTTCTGATTATAATATTTCTTACAGTTTTGCTTCAGGATCTTCAGTTGAAGATTTTAAGGAATGTATAAAAGAAAATACAAAAGGAATTTATATTGAAAGTCCAAGTAATCCTTTACTTAATATTGTTGATATGAAAGCTATATCTGATTTAGCCATATCAAATAATTTATGGACTATGATTGATAATACTTTTGCAAGTCCAATTAATCAAAATCCGATTACTTTTGGTATAGATATAGTTATTCATAGTGCTACAAAATATTTAGGAGGCCATAGTGACATATCTGCTGGCGCCGTAATTGCGTCAAAAGATCACATTAATAAAATATATGAATCAGCAAAAAATTTAGGAGGAACAATTAGTGAGTTTTCTGCTTGGCTTTTGGAAAGAAGTATCAAGACATTACCTATAAGAGTTCGTGAGCAAAATAAAAATGCACAGGAATTAGCATTTTTTTTAGAAAAGCATCCTCAAGTATCGAAAGTATATTATCCGGGTCTAGTTTCGCACAAAGACCATAAAATTGCAAAAAAACAAATGAATGGTTTTGGAGGTATGCTATCAATTGAAATTAGTTCTAATATTGATCCAGATTTATTTTTAAAAAGTCTCAAGATAATTAAGCCTGTAATGAGTTTAGCTGGTGTTGAAAGTACTGCTAATTATCCTAAACTAACATCTCATTTTTCACTCACTCAAGAGGAAAGAGATGATCAGGGAATTTCAGATCAACTAATTAGATTATCTGCTGGAATTGAATCTATTGAAGATCTGAAAAATGACATTCGCAACGCTTTTAAATTATCATTTAATGAAAATTGACATTCTTGCATTTGGAGCACATCCTGATGATGTTGAACTAGGCTGTGGAGCTACAATAGCTAAAAGTGTTTCTGAGGGGAAATCAGTAGGAATCATTGATTTAACTCAAGGTGAAATGGGTACTAATGGTTCACCTGAAATAAGAAATGAAGAAGCAATTAAAGCGGCATCTATTCTTGGAGTTAATTTCAGGAAAAATCTTAAATTCAAAGATGTTTACTTCAAAAATGATGAAACTCATCAAAATAAAATAATTGAAATAATAAGATTATACAAGCCTGATATTGTTTTATGTAATGCCATCAAAGATAGACATATTGACCATAGAAAGGCATCTAATTTAGTTTCCCACTCATGTTTTTTAAGTGGTTTAGCCAAACTAGAAACATCTGATGCCACAGGTAAAAATCAATTACCTTGGAGACCAAAAGTTATCTATCACTATATTCAATGGAAAGAAATTGAGCCAGATGTTGTTGTTGATGTTTCAGATTTTATAGATCAAAAGATTAAAGCTGTTAAAGCATTCTCCAGTCAATTTTATTCTTCTGACAACTCCAAAAAATCAACTCCTATAAGTTCACTGAACTTTATTGAAAGTGTTCGGTATCGTGCTCTTAATTTAGGAAGATTAATTGGGACTCAAGCTGGAGAGGGGTTTACCACAGAAAGATATCCTTCAGTAAAAAGTATAACAGATTTGATTTGAAATATTTTTAAACTAGACTTGTGTCCGAAATAAAATAGTTTAAATTTGCACCTTAAAATGGTGGTTGTAGCTCAGCTGGTTAGAGCGCCTGGTTGTGGTCCAGGAGGTCGCCGGTTCGAAACCGGTCTTCCACCCATAAATTAACCTTCGATATTTCGAAGGTTTTTTTGTTTTTGCATTCAATTAATTCCAATATGCCGTAGTTGAATAATTAAGATTCTATAATAGATTTATATATTTGCGGATCTGTAGCTCCCTCAGTTCCAAATAAAAGAATAATACTTTTCTCATTTAAACCTATACTTTTTAAGGCATTTTCATTTTTTATCAAATCTAGTAGACCAGCTAATCCGGCAGCAGAAGACTCTCCAGCTTCTATTTGTGGAGTATTTTCATTCAACAATTTCATAGTCTTTGGAATTGAGGAATCATCGATAGTTATAAAATGATCCGCTGTTTGGTTTAGTATCTTCCAACCTAATGAAGAGGGTTCTCCACAAGATAAACCTGCCATTATTGTTTCTTTGGTTATATTATATGATACTATCTTATTGTTTTTAGCACTCAATAATAGACATGGAGCTAGCTCCGACTCAACTATTATATTTTTCATATTATAATTATATTTTTGCCAAAAATAACTACAAATTGAAGCAGGAAATGATCCAACTCCCCCCTGAAGAAATAAATGAGTAGGCATTGAATTATGTATTAGTTGTTGCTCTAATTCTTGAGCCATAACAGTATATCCTGCCATTATATATTTAGGATATTTTGTATATCCTTCATAAGAGGTGTCAGAAATTATATGCCAATTATTTTTAAACGCTTCATTTTTACAAACTTTTAATGACTCATCATAGTTTCCAGATACACGAATAACATTTGCTCCAAGACTTTCCATTGCATTTTGACGACCCAAACTAACTTCTGAATGAATAAAGATTTGACACTTACATCCAAAAATTTTAGCTCCAAAAGCAACTGCTCTTCCGTGATTTCCATCAGTAGATGTTGTTACAGTATATTTAGAAATAATATCGAGATAAATTCCTTTTTTGATTTGTTCAATCGTTACATCTTGACCAATTTCTTTTTTTAAGGCATTATAAATAAAGTTTAGAACACCGTACGTACCTCCAAGAGCTTTAAAACTTCCAAGTCCAAACCTTGAACTTTCATCTTTGTAATAGATTTTTTTTACACCGATCTTAGCTGCAATTTTGTCAAGCGATATAAGGGGAGTGGGTGAGTAATTATCCCATGTTTTAATTTCACTATATGCTAATTCACATTCCTCAATATTTAATACAGATTTTAAGTTTTTAGGATACGTACTATTTTTTTTATTTTTATTTTTAAAATATTGAACCAGCATTTATTTATAAGGTTTTCTTTTTCTTTATAAATTTATTACTAAATGCATAATTAATTCCAATATTCCAATCAAAACTTTTTGCATTAATTCTTGATTCAATCGCCTTATTCATGGTAGTTGAAAAGTTAAAATGAGAGTTTTTTATCATCAAATTTATTGTTTGAGCTGAAAATATACCATCGTTTTCATCAACTTTTAAATAATAAAATTCGGGACTCCAAATTAAATTTAAAGAATTACTTATTTTTATATTTCTAACATTTGATCTTAAGGAAATAAAATTTCCAGTTTTAGTCTGATCTTCACTTTCCAACCCCATACCTCGAAGATAAAATAAACCAATATTCATATTTTTATTAAGAAGATATGATACGCTTAGATCAGTTATAAAGTATCTCTGAGGATTAAGATTTTCTTTTAAATCACCATCTTTTTCGTAAGAAATTTTATTAAACGCATATGCAGGTAGATAGGCACCAATTTTTAATCTAAATCTTTTTTTTTGAATTAATTTATAATGCCAAGTGAATAATATTGACCATGGCTTTAAACCTTCTAAGTCAAATCTAAATTGAGGGTCAAATGTTAGTCTATCATCACCAATTGATAAATTTACTGTTGTTGCTGGTTTCCCCAATGAAAATAATGGTATAAAAGAGAAACCATTATTTGTAATGTTTACATTCCCATCAAAATGATATTGCTTTGATTTATTACTGTCTTGTGAGAAACAAATATTCATCAAGAGAAAAAGTGTTAAATATAATTTTTTAGATAAGCACTTGTTAAAACCCATATTTACTTGTTTTTTACAATTAGATTTGTATTTTAGATTAAATTTAAATAATATCATATGAAAAAAATAATATACACATTTTTAATTTTTACAGTTAGCATTTCTGGTTTTTCACAAAATGCATTCATGCATTATGTGACAGTTAAAAATTCAGATGTTAATCAGCACATTGAGGCAGAAAAAAATGTTCATGCAAAGTATTGGCAAGAACAAATTGATCAAGGAGAGAAAATTGGATGGGATATGTGGCAAATAAGTAATAACAGTTACGATGAGCCTACTACAACATTCTTGTATGTGCACTTCAATAATCCAGAATCTTCAGGTAATTCAGTTTCATCTTTATCGGATCATGAATTATCTGTTCATAGAAAAGGATATAGTGATAGAATTGTTAAAGAGGGATCTTTGATAGTTAATATTAAGGCTTCACATGGAATAACTCCTGGAGATATTCCTCCAAATAATATGGTTATAAATTATATGAATGTTGATTTTTACAAAGGTTATGAATATGAAATGATGGAAAAATCGGTTGGACCTAAATACAAAGAAAATGGAAGAGCAGCATGGGGATTTGCAAAAATTTTAAATCGTTTTGGGTCAAAGCATGACGTTCAATATCTAACATTTGATTTTTATAATTCAATGGAAGAAATTTTAAATATTAGAGCAAATACACCTAATCTAAGTAAAACTCAAATTAATCAATGGAAAAAACAAGATGATATGAGAACAATATATAACACTCATATGCTAACATTAGTCTCATACGCGAGAGCTAAATAAATCATTTTGAACTTAATAAAGATCCCCATTTTATGGGGATTTTTTAGTTACCGATATTAATAGATCCTATTCCATTTGTTGCTTCCCAAAAATTATAACTATAATCAAATTCATCAGCTCCTTTAAATGAAAACCATTCAGCTGCATCGTTTATTCTAGTCCACTGATCATCAGTCAGAGCATTATCAGTTAAAACAATAATTAATAAGTCAAATTCTTTTTGTGAATCTGATGAGCTAGGTGATCTTAGGCCCAATAAACTTTCTAATTCGTCGGGCCCATAAGTAACCTTATTTGCAGTAAAAATATATTTATCGCTATTTACTTCAAATGAAGTGATATTATTAAATAAATCAAATTGATTTACGTTACTAATAGGAGTCATTCCCATTAAATATAATTCTAACTCATTAAATGGAACGGAATTTCCTCCATTAGCAAATGCTCCAAAGGGATCAACAGAATATTGGTTATTACCAAGATCCTCTAGACTACTTTGTTTGAATCCACCCAATTGACCTTTTGTGCTTCCTCCTGTAAAACCCCAATGACCGAAATATGAAAAAGAATTCAGGTTAGTTCCTGTTTGAGCTACATTTTCAGTAGGTAATGCATAATTAGCCCAATTATGTAATATCTCATGCAATGCTGGGCCGTTCTCAAGAAAACCTAAACTGGTCAATTGTACTACGGATTTTAATTTCCCTGATGAACCATAATCTGACGTGTAATCATATATTCCTCCACCAATTCCTGAAATATCATTTGAAACTCCAATATTTTTCCCGTAGTAACTTATGCCCTCCGGAATATCATCTTCATTTAAAATTAAATAAATAAAATCATATTTATCTGAAAAATGTTTATAAATATCCTTAAATAAAGTTTCTCTGACTAGTCCATCTGAAAATTGATCATTGCTTTTCCAATCACTGTATTCACTAGAAGACATTAATAAAGAAGAAACTTTATTACCTGAATAAGTTGTTATTAAATGGTCTGAATTTTGACTTGAGTTGTAGTTAGAGCTATCACCTGTGTCAATTACAACATCTGAGTTATTTTGAGGATCCTCATCGTTACTACTACAAGATGAAAGAGTGATTAAAGTAATTATGATCAATAATATTTTAGATAGTTTCATTTTGCTTTTTTAGATTAGATCCTTAAAAATATTTTCTTTTTATAAAGTAAATATAAAAAGATCCATTGGACTGTTAACAGGCAAATAACGTAAACAATAGAGTTATAAGGCTCACCTGCAATGTCGAATAGCCATTTGAATATTGAATTGGTTGTAAAGCTCCAATCGATAAATACTATTGACATGTATATTAATATTGAATTCATGCCAATAACCTTAAAGAAAAAAGCCCATTTATTATAACCTAAAATATCAATTAAATAATAAAAAATTGCCATTAGAATCATACTTAAACCTCCACATTGAAGGACGAACGAGCTGGTCCATAAATTTTTGTTTATTGGAAAAAATAAATTCCATATTTGAGCCATAATTATAAATAGTGTGCCTATTATTATTAGTTTGGCGGCAGTCCTCTTTTTATTTTTGTTAGTATTAATTAAAAGATTTCCTGTGTAAATCCCAATTAATGCTGTTGAAATTGCTGGTATAGTTGAAAATAGGCCCTCAGGATCATGTATGCCTAAAAATAGTTTTCCAGGCATAACAAGTCTATCTAAGTATGAGATTATATTTCCTTC
>TARA_B110000008_G_scaffold239198_1_pt1 | contig 32127 bp, 36 predicted proteins | sample TARA_B110000008 | Tara Oceans TARA_B110000008 (sample SAMEA4396496) | marine metagenome | biome: Westerlies Biome; feature: [DCM] deep chlorophyll maximum layer (ENVO:01000326); material: water (ENVO:00002006), including particulate matter (ENVO:01000060) such as... | depth 40 m
GAATACCAAGAATTGATGTCCATAATTAAAGACTTAAAAGAAATTATTGATAACGAGCATATTTTATTAAATGTAATTAAAGAAGAATTGTTAACCCTTAAAAATATTTACGCAGATGAGCGAAAGTGTTTAATCACTGACTATGAAGGCGATGTCCGCATGGAAGACCTGATTCCGAATGATGGTTGTGTCATAACAATTACTAAAAATGGGTTTATCAAGAGAACTGGTGTAGAAGAATTTAGATCACAAAATAGAGGTGGTAAAGGTGTCATTGGAAGTGGTCAAAAAGAAGAAGACCCCGTTAAAATTTTACAGACATGCAATGCACATGACACTCTTATGTTTTTCATGCAAAATGGAAGAGTTTATGTCGGGAAAGCTTACGACATTCCTGAAGGAAGCAGAACATCAAAAGGTAGAAATATTATTAATTTACTAGAGATGCCAAAAGATGAAAAAGTTGCTGCACTTATTTCTATAGAATCTTTTGAATCTGAACAATCTTTGGTTTTATGTACTAAAAAAGGAGTCGTTAAGAAAACAAAAATTAGTGCATACAAAAATCATCGTAAGGGTGGAATAATTGGTATAAATGTAGACGATGGAGATTCAATTCTTAAAGCGATTAAAACAGACCCAGAAGATCATATTTTGATTTTAACAAAAAAAGGAAAAGGATTAAGATTTTGTTGTGATCAACTGAGGGATCAAGGAAGGGTTACAAGAGGAGTTCGTGGAATTAGACTTAAGGAGAAGGACGAAGTTAATACTTTTCTTGTTGTCGATGATAGTAAGCTTTTATTAATCGCTGGACAGAATGGGCTCGGAATACGGACAAGGTTTAGTGCGTTTTTGCCAAATGGTGGAAAAATTGATGAAAATTCGCTAGAAGAAACAACGCCTAGGAAACGTGGAGGTCAAGGAGTCACCGCGATGAACACAGATTGTATAACAGGTGCTATAAGCGTGGAAAGCGAAAGTGAAATACTAATGATAACAAGCAACGGGCAAGCTGTTCGTTGTCCTGTCAATAATATTAGAGAGACCAACCGTGGCTCAAAAGGCGTAAAATTAGTCAATCTTTCTGGTAGGGATAAATTAATAGCCGTATCTGAGGTTATAGAATTAGATGAAGGTGATGATGTAGATGAGGAAGCTAAAAATGTTGAAGACACTGATGAGAAAACATCTGTAAGTGATTTAAGTGGCGATCAAAACGAAATTATCGAATAAATTCATTTACATTTACTTTTTTCTGTATCCTCTCAAATAATAAGTAGGTACAAATGGCATCATATAGTGCATTATGATGAAATTTTTTATCTGGTGAGCAGATTATGCTGGAAAGTTCTTCTACCCTTTTTTTAATAAAAGTTTTCGTTAAGAAACCAAGATCGTATGTAGCTATATTCGGGTAAAGTGTTCGGTAGATTATTGTTGTGTCAATCCATGGTCCCCATTCCAACGATATGGCATTTGAGCATTTTCTGTTGTAAGGTAAATAGCTTTTTAGAAGGTTCTTTTCAATATGTACATTATGGGATATGAAAAGGTCTGGCTTATTTTCTACAATACTACCAAGAGCTTTGATGCATTCTTCTTTATTTTGTATTACCATATCTTGGTAACTTGTCATTTTTTCACTAACTACATACAATACCCCTATTTCCCTAATACCTGTTTTCAATGAGCCTTCGAAGTCTAATGTTAAAATTTTCATACCTCCTTATTTTAAATGCTTACATTTAATGATTTTATTTCTTTTGTCGAAGAAGTTACAACTAAGACATCGGTAAGCATAAACAATTTTTTTGATTCAAATATTAGTTGCTCTCGCTTTAAAGATGATGGGTCAATTGTAACTGATGCAGACATAATTGCAGAAAAATTCATAAGAGACCAAATCAGTGCTAAATTTAATAAACACAACATTATTGGAGAAGAGTTATGTGATAAATCTTTAAAAAGTGATTCTAAATGGATAATTGATCCAATAGATGGAACTTATAATTTTGCAAAAGGGGTACCCATGTTTGGAACCTTAATTGGTTTTCTTCACCATGAACAACCAACATATGGCTCACTTAGATTACCAAAGTTTCAAAGCGATTTTATTGTTGGGGATAATAATATATGCTTATACAATGGTGAAAAATTAAAAACCAGTATATTTGAAGGTTGGGATGATGCACTGATTTTAACTACCGATGAAGTAAGGATATTTAATTCAAAAATTTCTAAACAATGGCAAAAATTAAAAAAAAGTGGAGCAAACTTTAGAAGTTGGGGAGACTGTTTTGGGTATTTTTTAGTCTGCCAAGGAAAAGCAGATGCTATGTTTGACCTCGACCTTAAACCTTACGATATACTTCCATTAATTCCAATATTGAAGGGAGCGGGAGTTGCTATTATCGATTTATCTGAAGAACAAAACTACTCATCTATTATTGCCTGCAAACCTGAAATTAAAGATAAAATGCAGCAAGAATTCATCTTTTAAAATGGAGCGGGCGAAGGGATTCGAACCCTCGACATCCACCTTGGCAAGGTGGTGCTCTACCAGCTGAGCTACGCCCGCATCAAACCGTACTATAAGAATCAAATTTGTTTTTAAATCAAGTTAATTATTACTATGTTTTAAATTATTAAAAATTCTTCATATAAATCTTGTTTTACTTGACATGAACTCTAATTATCCTAGATTGAAAAGCTTTTCTCTAACTCCATGCCCCCCCCGCCCATGTAGCTCAGTCGGTAGAGCGCGTCCTTGGTAAGGACGAGGTCGGCGGTTCAAATCCGCTCGTGGGCTCCACATAAATTCAAACTAGTCAAATTAAATGGCCAAAGAACAGTTCCAACGCACTAAACCTCATGTTAACGTAGGTACCATCGGGCACGTAGACCATGGTAAAACAACTCTAACGACTGCTATTCTTCATGCACAAGCTCGTCAAGGACTTGCTGAAGTTAAAAGCTATGCTGACATCGCTAAAGGCGGAACAGTACGCGACGCATCCAAGATTGTTACAATCGCAGTTTCTCATGTTGAGTACGAATCAGCGAATCGTCATTACGCTCATGTTGATTGCCCTGGCCACGCTGATTTTGTTAAAAATATGATCACCGGTGCTGCTCAAATGGACGGTGCCATCTTAGTGGTTGATGCAACAACCGGACCAATGCCTCAAACAAGAGAGCATATTCTACTTGCTCGACAAGTTGATGTTCCCAACTTAGTGGTTTTTCTAAACAAATGTGATCTAATGTCAGGCGACGATGAAGAGCTGCTTGAGTTGGTTGATATGGAAATTAGGGATTTACTCAGCAAATATGAATTTGATGGTGATAACGCACAAATTATTAGAGGTTCTGCTACCAAGGCACTTGAAAATGAAGAAAGCGATTTAGGACTCGGGTCCATACAGAAGCTAATGGATGCAATCGATAATGAGATTGCAGAACCTGTTCGTGATGTTGATAAGCCCTTATTGATGGCAGTTGAAGATGTATTTACTATCACTGGACGAGGTACAGTTGCAACTGGAAGAATTGAACGCGGAATAATCAAGGTTGGTGAAGAAGTCGAAATCGTTGGTCTTGGCGAATCTAAAACAACCACATGCACTGGAGTTGAAATGTTCCGTAAAGAATTGGGTGAAGGTCAAGCAGGTGACAATGTTGGAATTTTATTACGCGGTGTCGAAAAATCTGATATCCAGCGTGGTCATGTCATTGCAGCACCGGGCAGTATAAAACCACACACTAAAGCCAAAGCACAAATATATGTTTTGAACAAAGAAGAAGGTGGTCGTCACACACCATTTTTCAAGGGGTATCGCCCCCAGTTTTTCTTTGGAACGGCTGATGTTACTGGCATAGTTGAACTCCCGGAAGGCGTAGAAATGGTAATGCCCGGCGACAACCTTGGTGTTCAGATAGAGCTCCAAAAGTCAATTGCTATGGAATCAGGTCAAAGATTTGCTATTCGTGAAGGTGGCAAAACAATTGGTGCCGGTAACATAACTGATATCGCATAAATTAATCCATCTACTCGTACCACACCCATTTTTGGGGAGAATAGCTCAATTGGTAGAGCACCGGTCTCCAAAACCGTAGGCTGTGGGTTCGAGTCCCTCTTCTCCCGCCACTTAATCTAAATTAATAATCAGCTTGAATCCGTTTAAAAAAGTTAGAACCTTTTATAAGGAAACTATAGCAGAACTTGGAAAAGCAAGTTGGCCTTCGTTTAGTGAGCTTCGGGAATCTACCATTGTTGTGGTAATAGGTGTTATTATATTAGGATGCTTCATCTCGGTCTCGGATTTTTCATTGTCTAATTGGGTCGAATTTTTTACTCAACTAGTTCGTACTAGCTAAAGCACGACCATGAGCACTTCATTATCAGCGGGAATGAGATGGTATGCAGTACAATGTTTATCTAATCACGAAGATAAGGTTCGTCGTTATCTAGCTAAATATAAAGAGGAGGACGAAGTTTTCGCAAAAGACTTAAACGAAGTCTTAGTTCCAATAGAAACAGTTTCCGAAGTCAAAAATGGAAAAAAGAGACAACGAGATCGTAAGTTTTACCCTGGTTATGTTTTCGTCGAGATGAAATTGTATGATGATAGCGGAAGCCTCAAAAAGGAGCCTTGGTACAAAGTTAAGGACACAGACGGGGTTATTAATTTTATTGGCAGAGAATCCCCAACACCTCTTCGTGATGACGAGATAGCTCGAATATTAAATCAAGTTGACGAAGCTAAAGGTAAAGAAGTACCTAAGGTACAATTTTCTGTAGGAGAAGTCGTAAAAATATTAGATGGCCCTTTTCTTAACTTAACAGGTGAAATCGAAGAGATTGATCCTGCGAAAGGAAGTTTGAAGGTATCAGTGTCGATTTTTGGGCGATTTACACCCGTTGAACTAGAATTTTGGCAAGTTGAAAAAGCCGATCAAGAATAAATTTTATAATGTCTAAGAAAGCTGTTGGTCTTATTAAACTACAATTACCTGCTGGTGCTGCTAATCCTGCTCCACCTGTTGGTCCCGCTCTTGGTGCCCAAGGTGTCAATATTATGGGCTTTTGTAAGGAATTTAACGCGAAGACTAAAGACCAAGCAGGCTTAATTCTACCAGTTGTGATAACTGTTTACGCAGATAAATCCTTTAGCTTTATACTCAAATCCCCTCCCGCTTCGGTTTTATTAAAAAAGGCTGCAGGATTGGCTAAAGGATCTGGTGTACCTAATCGCGATAAAGTAGGAACGGTAAATCGCGAGCAAATCTTAGAAATTGTCAAAACAAAACAAAATGACCTAAACGCTTCAGATGAGGATGCTGCATGTAGGATTATTGAAGGTACAGCAAGAAGCATGGGCATAGAGGTTTCGAATTAATTTTACACATGAATACTCGAAGTAAAAAGTACCGTAAGTCAATGGAGGGATTTTCACCTGAAAAACCTATGACCTTGACAGATGCCTTTCAACAGTTGTCTAGTTTTGAAAAAGTAAATTTCGATGAAACTATTGAAATATCTTGCTCTTTAGGCGTAGATCCAAAGCAAAGCTCTCAAGGCGTAAGAGGAACTATAAATTTACCGCACGGCAGTGGTAAGGAAGTTAAGGTAATTGTTTTTACAGACAATGCTGAAGAAGCCATGAAAGCTGGTGCAGATCATTCTGGGTTAGATGACCTTATTGCAAAGGTGAAAGATGGTTGGACCGACTTTGATGTCGCACTTTCAACTACTGATGCGATGAAAAGTGTTCGAAGTATAGCCCGTGTGCTCGGCCCTCGAGGACTAATGCCTACTCCAAAAGCTGGAACTGTAACTGATAACATTGCAGATGCAATAACTGCGGTCAAGGCGGGAAGAGTTGAATTTAAAATGGATAAAACAGGTGCATTAGCAGTGATTGTTGGGAAAAGATCTTTTACTACAGAACAACTTTCTGATAATGCTAGCGCTGCCATTGACGCAGTTGTTTCGGCAAAACCGAGCGGCTTTAAAGGAAAGTTTATAAAAAGTGTTTACATAAGTAGTACCATGAGTCCAAGTGTACGAATTAACACAAACACACTCAACATTACTTAAATTCAGACATATGAGACCCGAAAAAACTTACTTAGTAAAAGAAGCAGCAGATTATCTCTCGAAATCAGACTATTTTTTCCTTACAGACTATAAAGGAATTAATTCTGAAGATACTTCTACTTTAAGAAATAAATTATCAGATCGAGGTGCTGAATTTCATGTTGTTAAAAACAGTTCCTTAAGTCTTGCAGCGAAAAATAAAAATCTTCCAGATCTTTCTGAGCATTTAACTGGGCATACAGCTATAGTTGTCGGGGGAGAAGATCCTTCAGGAGTAGCAAAAACCCTAGTTGATTATAACAAAGATTCCAAGAAAGTTTCCCTCAAAGCAGGGGCACTTGGTGATAGTCTTCTAACTTCAGAGCAAGTTAAGCAATTAGCGAAATTACCAAATCTTGAAACACTTCAATCACAATTTTTATCTTTATTGAATACTCCAGCAACTCAAATAGTTACTGTATTTAGTGCACCGGCTCGTTCAATGGCTACAGTTCTCCAAGCTAAAGCAGACAAGTAAACAATTTTCATTTTCCGGATACTCTATCCGAAATAACCAAACTATTAACCACCAACCTAGAAGAAATTAGGGGTATCCCTTAAACACCAATAGGTACTAATCATATTCAGGACAGGAGGTATATTAAAATGTCAGATATAACCAAAGACCAAGTTGTTGATTGGCTAAGTAGCCAATCAGTTATTGAGATCGCCGATCTCGTTAAAGAGCTCGAAGATAAATGGGGCGTTAGTGCAGCTGCACCAGCTGCCGTTGCCGTTGCCGCACCTGCTGCGGGCGGAGATGCCGGAGGAGCAGAAGAAGCCAAAACGGAATTCGATGTAGTTTTAGTTGAATTCGGCGGTAATAAAATTGCAGTGATCAAGGAAGTTCGCACCATTACTGGACTGGGCCTAAAAGAAGCAAAAGAGCTTGTTGAAAGTGCTCCAAAACCAGTTAAAGAGGGAGCCTCCAAGGATGAAGCAGATGAGATTGCCAAAAAATTAGAAACTGCTGGTGCAAAAGTAGAAATTAAATAATGCACCCTTTCTTTTTTCTTTAGCTTTAAGCAAAGCCGTATGTTTGCGTAGCAATCTGCGGCTTTTTTTGTTCTCTTAACTACCCAAAGATACCTTTAAACATTATGGATACAGCACTTCGAAAAAATTTCGGTAAATTAACCGAAGCCATCGAACCACCAAACTTGCTACAAAATCAGGTAGATTCTTTTCATGATTTTCTACAGAGAGAAGTACCATCTAGTCATAGAAAACAAGCTGGTCTAGAGGCAGTATTTAGAGAGGTATTTCCAATCATAAGTTATGATGAGAAATCCCGTTTGGAATATGTTAGTTATACAATAGGCGAATCTAAGCTAACAGAAATGGATTGCATTGATCAAAATTGTACCTATGCAGCTCCACTACAAGTTAAACTTCGCTTAAGGTTTGAAGTAGAAGGCCAAAGTAAACCTTTTTATAGTGAAGAAGAGATTTTCATGGGGGAGTTGCCTATCGTTACAGAACGAGGGTCATTCATAATCAACGGAGCCGAAAGAGTTGTAGTGAGCCAACTTCATCGTTCTCCTGGAGTTAGCTTTGAGGAATCTGTCCATACCAGTGGAAAAACTTTGCACGGCTTTCGTATAATACCGGATCGCGGAACTTGGATCGAAGCTCAATTTGATCAACATGATTTACTTTATGTTTATTTGGATCGTAGACGGAGAAGAAGAAAATTTTTAATCACCACATTTTTACGTGCTTTACTCGATTCTGAGTCAGATAAAGATAAGGATTCTGACCAAAAGATTATCGAGCTTTTTTACGAAATTGAAACATTATCCTTGGACGAACTTCTCAAGAGAGAAAATGTCTCTAATTATGTTCTAGTAGAACCAATGTTTGACCGAACGAAAGGTGCTGTTTTAGCAAAAGCATTCGAACCACTAACCAAAACTTATTTAAGAGCTTTTCAAAAGGCTGGTGAAACTCAACTTCGTGCAATCGATACTTCTGTGGATGAAGGTGCGATTATTCGTTGCCTCAAGAAGGATACTACTAAAAATAAGGATGAAGCTTTAAAGGAAATTTATAAAAAATTAAGGCCCGGCGAGCCACCTGACCGTGCAAACGCTGAAGCTTTGATTAAGAGACTGTTTCTTGATTCAAAAAGATATGATTTAGCCAGAGTAGGTAGGCACATGCTAAATTTAAAACTGAATCTTGATTCCCCTTTAGAACTGCGTGTCACAACCGTAGAAGACTTGGTTGCTGCAACCCGAAAGTTAACTGACTTTAAACGCGGTAAATCGAATGAAGAAAAGGCCCGTGAGGATGCTGGAAAGTTTTACGATATGGGAATTGATGACATTGACCATTTGGGAAATCGAAGAGTCAGAACAGTTGGTGAACTGCTTGCAAATGTTTGTCGAAGTGGCCTGTCCCGAACTGAGCGTGTAGTACGGGAACGAATGACACTTTATGATCAAGGTGTTGAATCACTCTCTCCTGGAAAGCTAATAAATCCCAAGGCATTAACTACTGTTGTTCGAGACTTTTTTGCTCGTAGTCAGCTTAGTCAATTTAAGGACCAGATTAATCCACTTGCGGAGATGACACATAAACGTCGTTTGTCTGCACTTGGGCCGGGGGGATTGAATCGAGAACGTGCTGGATTCGAAGTGCGTGATGTTCATCCAACTCATTATGGTAGAATTTGCCCAATTGAAACTCCAGAGGGACCCAATATTGGTTTAATTAACACATTATCTACTTATGCCAAGATAGATGAATTTGGATTTTTGCAATCTCCATATCACCCAGTAAAAAAAGGTGTTGTGGACAAGAACCCCAAGAATGTGAAGTACTTAAATGCATTCGAAGAAGAGAGGTTCTTAATCGCTCAAGCAAATACTGAAACAGACCCAAAATCTGGTAAACTATTAGGTCGAGTAACTTGTCGTTACAGGGACCAAGTTAGTGAGTATGATGTTATGGAGGTAGAATTTATGGATGTATCGCCGAAGCAAGTTGTTTCGGTAGCGGCAGGGTTAATTCCCTTTTTAGAACATGATGATGCGAATCGTGCTTTAATGGGTGCAAATATGCAACGACAAGCTGTTCCGCTTCTTCAGTCAGACTCACCATTAGTTGGAACGGGTATCGAAAAGAAAGTTGCCGAGGATTCCAAAACAGTAACTGTTTCCGATTCAGAAGGGGTTGTTGCACTTGCTGATGGCAAAAGAATTGTTGTAACTGATGATGGTTCTTTACCACCTCGTTTTCTTAAAGAGCCGAGGAGCGATCATAAGCGTGGAATTTATTGTTATGATCTCAGAAAATTTTTGCGTTCAAATGCAGGGACATGCTTTAACCAAAAACCAATTGTTCGAAAGGGAGATAAGGTTAAAGTCGGACAAGCCCTTGCAGACGGAGCATGTACTGATAAAGGTGAGTTGGCCATAGGTCGCAACATATTGGTAGCCTTTATGCCATGGAAGGGATATAATTTCGAAGATGCTATCTTAATTTCCGAAAAAATGATCAAGGATGATATCTACACGTCCATACACATTGAGGAATTTGAAGTAACTGCTCGTGATACAAAACTTGGCCCGGAAGAAATAACGCGCGATATACCAAACGCCGGTGAAGAAGCGTTACGTAATTTGGACCATTTAGGAGTCGTTAGGATTGGTGCTGAAGTAAAACCAGGTGACATACTAGTAGGTAAAATTACTCCTAAAAGTGAGACTGATTTAGCACCAGAAGAAAAATTACTCCGTGCAATTTTTGGCGAAAAGGCAGCAGATGTTAAAGACAGTTCCTTAAAAGTCCCTTCCGGAACACAAGGAATTGTTATGGATATCAAAGTCTCTAGCAGGACTGATGCAGAGCAGGAAAAACTATCCCCTTCAGATCTTCGTCGTCAAATGAAGCAGATTAAGGAAGATTATCGAAATCAGTCTGATGATCTTCGTTCTCAATTAACCGAGTCATTATCAAACATTCTTTTGGGCGAAAAAATTCCATTAAATGTTACTAATTCGGAAACAGGTGATATTATTATACCTTCAAATCGTAAAATTACTAAAACTCTGTTGCGAAGACTTTCATCGGTACATCGATACATTGATATTCCTCCCTCCCCTGTTCGAATAAAGGTTTTCGAAATTATTGAAAGCTATGAATCAAAATTTAGTGATTTGGAAGATGATCGTGATCGTAAGGTAGAATCCATTGAACAGGGTGATTCTATTGATCAAGGTGCAATCAAAAATGTACGCGTTTTTGTTGCAAAAAAACAAAAGATGAGAGTCGGGGATAAAATGGCTGGTCGTCATGGAAATAAGGGTGTCGTAGCAAAAATTGTTGCTGAAGAAGATATGCCTTTTCTCCCAGACGGGACACCAATTGAGATTTGTTTGAATCCCTTGGGAGTACCCAGTCGAATGAATGTAGGTCAAGTTTTAGAAACTCATCTTGGGTGGGCCTGTAATAAATTAGGATTTAAAGTTGCTACACCTATATTCGATGGTATCTCAGAATCTAGGATCAGAGATTATCTTAAAGAAGCAAATTTACCAGAAACAGGTAAGACTATTCTTTACGATGGATGTAGTGGAGAGCCCTTCTATCAAAAGATTGTTGTCGGTTACATGTACATGCTTAAACTAAATCATTTGGTTTCAAGTAAGATTCATGCTCGTGCTGTTGGTCCATATAGTCTCATAACCCAGCAACCATTAGGAGGTAAAGCCCAGTACGGCGGTCAACGTTTTGGAGAGATGGAAGTTTGGGCTTTGGAAGCATATGGTGCTGCATATACATTACAGGAAATTCTTACTGTAAAATCGGATGATGTGGCTGGACGTACTAAGATATACGAATCACTTGTCAAAGGTGATAATTCCCTTCAAGCGGGAACTCCCCAATCCTTTAATGTTCTGATGAAGGAGATGCAAAGTCTTTGTCTTGATATTAGGGTTCTCGGTGAAGATGCCCTTTAATTTTTAAAATAACCCCTCTATAAGGTAAATCATGAGCGTTGAAGCAGTAAATGAAGCACTAGGTGTGGAAGTTGGACCAATGGATCGAGTGTCCATTACGGTTGCATCTCCAGATGTCATAAGATCTTGGTCTAAAGGTGAAGTAAAAAATCCTGAAACCATAAATTATAGAACTTTTAAGCCAGAACCAGGCGGATTGTTTTGCCAAAAAATATTCGGACCTGTTCGGGATTATGAGTGTGCATGTGGTAAATATAAGCGTATAAAATATAAGGGCGTAGTTTGTGATCGTTGTGGAGTTGAGGTAACCGTTTCGCGGGTTCGTCGTGACCGAATGGGGCACATTGAATTAGCAGTACCGGTTTCACATATTTGGTTTCTGAAAAGTATGCCAAGTAGGCTGGGCTTATTGCTCAACATGACGGCAAAAAGTCTGGAAAGAGTTTTATATTATGAACAATATATGGTAACTGATCCGGGTAGTACTCCCCTAGAAGAAAAACAGTTACTTTCTGATAAGGAATTTCGTGAAGCACAAGATGAATTTGGCGATGAATTTGAAGCCAAAATGGGAGCAGAAGCCGTTCGTGATGTTTTAGGCAGAATCAATTTAGAAGAAGAACTGGAAGATCTTTACGATCAGATGCACGACACTAAGTCGAAGCAAATTAAGAAAAAATTAGCTAGCAGACTTAAGGTTACTCAAGGCTTCCTTCACTCGGGGGCTTCCCCTGAATGGATGGTTTTAGATAGCATTCCGGTCATTCCGCCTGACCTTCGTCCACTTGTTCCATTAGAAGGCGGACGCTTTGCAACAAGTGATCTTAATGATTTGTATCGTAGAGTCATTAACCGAAATAATAGGTTGAAAAACCTTCTTCAACTTAAAACTCCTGATGTAATTATACATAATGAAAAGCGCATGCTTCAGGAGGCGGTTGATGCCCTATTTGATAATGGTAGACACGGAAGAGCAATCACTGGATCCGGTAATCGTGCATTGAAATCTTTAAGCGATATGCTGAAGGGTAAGCAAGGCCGTTTTCGCCAAAATCTATTGGGTAAGCGTGTTGATTATTCAGGCCGTTCAGTAATTGTTATTGGACCCGAACTTAAGCTTCATCAATGCGGTCTTCCTAAGAAGATGGCTTTAATTCTATTTGAACCTTTTATCATTCGTAGATTAAAGGAGCTTGGTTTTGTTCATACAGTTAGAGGTGCTAGAAAAATGATCGAAAGTCGATCGCCTGAAGTTTGGGATATTTTAGAAGAAGTTACCAAAGGACATCCAGTTCTTCTGAATCGTGCTCCAACGCTTCACCGTTTATCTATCCAAGCTTTTGAACCTGTTCTTATCGAAGGAAACGCCATCCGTGTTCATCCTTTGGTTTGTACCGCTTACAATGCAGATTTTGATGGTGACCAAATGGCGGTACATGTACCCCTTTCTGTTGAGGCGGTTATGGAGGCTAAGTTGTTAATGATGGCAACCCATAACATATTCTCTCCATCAAGTGGTAAGCCAATCCTTACTCCATCACAAGATATCGTTTTGGGATCTTATTTCTTAACTATGAACCCTAAGAAAGAGGTTAAGGAAAATCTGAAAGTACCTCTTATTGGTTGTCTTGAGGAAGCTCTAAGTGCATTGCATGAAGGTGTCCTTGATTTACATGACTGGATTGATATGAAAAATCCGGATAAGGGTAAGGAAACCCTTTTTGGTATAACCAAGAAGAGTGTCGTTCGTACCACTGTCGGACGTGTATTATTCAATACTATTTGGCCCGAAGAGTTAGGCTTTTTTAATGAGCCTGCGCTGAAGGGTGATTTAGGAAATCTTATATTGGAAACTTTCCGCATGCGCGGAAAAGAGGAAACGATAGAATCCTTAGATCGATTGAAAGAAATGGGTTTTGATATGGCAACAAAAGCAGGTATCTCTATCGGAATCTTTGATATGATCATTCCACCCGAGAAGAAGCAGAGAATTAGCGTTGCTAGGAAAGAAATAGATAAAATCGAGGATCAATTCAAAAAAGGAATTATTACTCTAGGTGAAAGACATAACAAAATTATTGATGTTTGGACAACTGCAACAGACGATATAGCAAAGGAAGTCTTTACCTGTTTAGAAGAAAATTTAGGTAAAGATACGATAAACCCAGTTTATCTAATGATGGACTCTGGAGCACGAGGAAATCGCCAACAAGTAAGACAATTGTGCGGTATGCGCGGATTAATGGCTAAGCCTTCCGGCGAAATTATCGAACAACCTATCCTTGCTTCATTCCGTGAAGGATTATCAGTTTTAGAATACTTTATGTCTACACATGGTGCCCGTAAGGGACTTGCTGATACTGCTCTCAAAACGGCAGACGCAGGTTATCTTACCCGAAAACTTTGTGATGTTGCGATGGATTGTATCATTGTTTGTGATGATGATGATCGTAGAGACGGAGTCGTCAAGAAAGCCATCATGGAAGGTGATAATGAAATTGTTCCACTAAGGGATCGTATTATTGGAAGGTATTCGACTGATGATATTAACAACCCTTCAAATCCAAGTGAGATTGTAATTTCTTCGGGTTCTTTAGTTACTGAGGAAATCGCATCAGAGATTGATGCACTTGGTATTACAAGGGTTCGTGTAATGTCACCGCTTTCAAGCCGGATTAAAAATGGTTTGACCGCTTTGGAATATGGAATTGATCCATCTACAAATAGTTTGGTTAAACAAGGCTCATCGGTTGGTATTATTGCTGCTCAATCAATCGGGGAACCTGGTACACAGCTAACCATGAGAACCTTCCATATCGGAGGGATAGCGAGTGCAGGGCGTGAAGATCCTGTCATTAATGTAAGAAAGGCTGGAAAACTTCGCTTCAAAGGACTTCGTTTAGTTACATTAGCAAACGATCAACAGGTTACACTCAATAAAACTGGTTCCATTCAGGTTCTTGATGAAGATGACAGAATTGTTGATGACTATCCAATCCCAGCGGGTGCATTGTTGCATTTTAAAGATAATGAACAAGTTGATGATGAAGCACTGCTTGCACAATGGGATCCTTATAATATTCCGATTCTTTCCGAAAAGAAGGGTGTAATTTCCTTCGAAGATATGCTTCCTGGCGTGACTACAAAAGTTGAACGAGATGCTTCGGGTGGTAGATCAATGGTTGTTATCGAGCATAAAGAGGATTTAAATCCTCAAGTCATTGTGAAGGACTCTAGTGGTACAGCGATTGCCACTTACTCTGTTCCTACAGGGGCTCAAGTTGCAGTTGATGAAGGCACTCGAATTGATGCTGGATCTATTATTGCTAAAACTCCAAGGCAAGCCTCTAAAACCCAAGATATTACTGGTGGTTTACCACGTGTAGCTGAACTATTTGAAGCAAGAAGACCCAAGGAGGGTAATGTTGGTCAGATGGCTAAAATTGATGGGATTGTATCAGAAGCTGGAACTTTGCGTTCAAAGAAAAGATTGTTGGTTACTAATGAAGAATCCGGACAAGTGGAGGAGCATCTGATACCTCATGGTAAACATGTGCTAGTCCAACCAGGTGATTTCGCTCAAAAGGGTCAGTTAATTACTGAAGGTGCCAAAGATCCCCATGAAATTCTTGAAATTCTTGGACCGTCTGCAGTTCAAGAATACTTGATTGAGGAAATCCAAAAAGTTTATCGACTCCAGGGAGTAACGATTAATGATAAACACCTCGAAGTTATTATCTCACGAATGCTTTTTAAAGTTCGCATAACCGATCCAGGAGATACTGAATTTTTCTGGGGAGATCAAGTTGATCGATTTGCTTTTATGGATTCAAATGAAAATATTGCAGAAAAAGGTGGTAAACCTGCGGAGGGTGAACCTATTTTATTGGGAATTACAAAAGCCTCACTTGAAACAGACAGCTTTATTTCTGCAGCATCTTTCCAGGAAACTACACGTGTTTTAACAAACGCCGCAACTCTTGGAAAGATAGATGATCTAAAAGGATTTAAGGAAAATGTAATCATGGGACATTTGATTCCCGCAGGTACAGGTCTTCCAAAATGGCGAAGATTAAAAATCGATACTCTTGGATCTTCTAAGAGTGAAGACAAAATAGCGTAATTATTTTTTAACAATAATAAATAAAACTTGAGGTTTCAGAAAATCCTGTTATCTTTAGCAACTTTTCCTCAAATTTCTACTCCATGCCCACTATAAATCAATTAGTAAGAAAAGGTCGTCGCCCTCAAAAAGCAAAGACTAAGTCTCCTGCCTTAAAGGCTTGTCCATTTCGTAGAGGTGTTTGCGTTCAAGTTACAACGCGTACTCCCAAGAAACCTAACTCAGCTATCCGAAAAGTTGCCAAAGTTAGATTGACTACCGGACATGAGGTAATTGCATATATTCCTGATGAAGGTCATAATTTGCAAGAGCACAGTATTGTACTTTTGCGTGGAGGCCGTGTTAAGGATTTAAATGGTGTTCGATATCATATAGTTCGAGGTACACTCGACTGTCAGGGTGTAGAGAAAAGAAGAAGAAGCCGTTCAAAGTATGGCGTTAAACGCCCAAGGAAATAATTTTAGTTATGTCACGAAGACGAAAAGCTGTTAAAAGACCAACCATGCCTGATCCTAGGCATGGAAGTCCGTTAGTTTCTACATTAGTAAATGCTGTTATGCAAAGCGGTAAAAAAGCTCTTGCTCAACGAATAGTCTATGGAGCCATTGAAAAGATGGCAGAGAAGTTAGAAAAAGGTAATCCTGTTGATCTCGTTCTTGGAGCACTTGAGAATATACGACCCAAAATCGAAGTTAAAAGCCGACGTGTGGGTGGTGCAACATATCAAGTTCCGATTGAAGTTCCATTTGAAAGACAACAAAGTTTGGCATTTCGTTGGGTCGTCAAGGCAGCCAGTGCCCGGAAGGGTGCTCCTATGGCAGATTCCTTAGCAATTGAACTGATTGATGCTTACAACAACACAGGTTCAGTAGTTAAAAAGCGCGAGGAAACTCACAAGATGGCTCAAGCAAATCGTGCGTTTGCTCACCTTCGTTGGTAATTTTTTTGATTCTCTAATGAGCGATAACGATAATTTTTCATCAGCTAACTCTAGTAGTCGTCCTACAGTACTAGAGCACACTCGTAACATTGGAATTGCTGCACATATTGATGCAGGCAAAACAACATGCACGGAGCGTGTTTTGTTTTATTCTGGAGTTGTTCATAAAATTGGTGAAGTACATGAAGGCGGTGCTACCACTGATTGGATGGAGCAAGAGAGGGAACGAGGTATTACTATTACTTCTGCTGCTATCTCGTGTGGTTGGACAACTGCTGAAGGTCCTTTTGCAAACATTCCACATCGTATCAATATCATTGATACTCCGGGCCATGTAGATTTTACTGCCGAAGTCGAGCGCTCTCTTAGGGTTTTAGATGGAGCAGTAGGTGTTTTTACATCTGTTGAAGGTGTACAACCTCAGTCCGAAACTGTATGGAGGCAAATGGACAAATATAATGTCCCACGCTTAGGTTTTATTAATAAAATGGACCGAATGGGGTCAAATTTCCTCGCGGCAGTTGGAAGCATGCGGGATAAGTTAGGTGCCAACGCACACCCGTTGTTCCTAGCTATTGGTGCTGAGGAAAACTTCCGTGGATTAGTTGATCTTATCAAAATGGTTGCCTACATTTACGATGAAACTGATGAGTCTGGTGTTCGTTTTACTGTGGAGGATATTCCTGCTGATTTAGTGGAACTTGCAGATGAATATCGTGAATCCTTATTAGAAGCCGTTTCTGACTTTGATGATGACATTGCCAACAAATATCTAGAAGGTGAAAAAATTACAGAAGAGGAGTTCAAGCGTGGTATTCGTAAAGCAACACTCTCCTTAAAATTTATTGGTGTTATTCCGGGCAGTGCTTTCAAAAACAAAGGCGTTCAGATGCTAATGGATGCGGTTGTGGATTACTTACCAAGTCCTTTAGATCTTCCACCAATGAAAGGGGAAGATTCTGACGAAAAGCCCGTTGAGGTGTCCCCTGATGATAGTGCTAAAGTTGCAGGACTCGCTTTCAAGTTGATGTCTGATCCATATGTGGGAAAGCTTGTTTTTTACCGTATTTATCAAGGAACCTTAAAAAAAGGATCTACCCTTTATAACCCACGAACACGCAAAAGTGAACGTGTATCTAGATTGATGGTTATGAAAGCTAATGATCGTGAGGATATTGATGTTGCTTACTCGGGTGATATTTGTGCCTTAATAGGAGTAAAAGACGTTGTTACCGGAGATACTTTAGCCGATAAAGACTTGGATCTTCGTTTGGAACCACCAAGTTTCCCAGAGCCCGTTATTTCTATGTCCATTGAACCGGCAACTAAAGCCGACCAAGAAAAAATGGGAATAGGTTTACAGCGTCTTGCTGAAGAAGATCCTACATTTGGTCTTTCCACAAACGAGGAAACCGGACAAACCATTATTTCTGGAATGGGTGAACTTCATTTAGATATAATTCGAGATAGATTGTTCCGTGAATTCAAAGTTGATGCCAATGCAGGAAAACCTCAGATCGCTTATCGAGAAACTATGCTTAATCCTTCGGAAGGAAATGGGAAGTTTATTCGTCAATCAGGTGGACGTGGTCAATATGGTCATGCAGTCATCAAGATGGAACCACTCGAAAAAGGAAAAGGGGTCGAGCTTGAAAACAAAATCGTAGGTGGATCAATTCCTAAAGAATTCATTAAGCCCACATTTGATGGTATCAAAGAAGCTGCCCTTTCCGGCGTGGTTGCAGGATATCCTGTAATTGACTTTAAGATCACACTCGTCGATGGTTCTTTCCACGACGTAGACTCATCTGAAATGGCATTCAAAATGGCAGGGATATTTGCATTTAAAGATGCAATGAAGAATGCGAGCCCAATTTTACTAGAGCCAATTATGAAGGTGGAAGTATCTACCCCCGAAGACTATCAAGGTGAGTTAATGGGTGATTTAAATCGTAGGCGCGGGCAAATTCAAGGGATGGAAACCCGTGGAAATGCTTGCATTATACAGGCATTCGTACCCCTTGAAAACATGTTTGGTTATTCAACCGACATGAGATCTCTTTCATCAGGACGCGCTGACTATTCCATGACGCCATCACATTTTGAGCAAGTTCCACAAAGTCTTGTGCAAACTATCGTTGAAACATCAAGCAGAGAACCAGCTAGAACTTAATAATACCCAATTTTAAATGAACGGACAGCGTATACGCATTAAACTTCGCGGTTTTGATTACCGTGTTATCGATCAGTCAGCAATTGATATTGTTGATACTGCTAAAAGAACTGGTGCCCGTGTTGCTGGTCCAATTCCAATGCCAACACGAATAGAACGCTATACGGTAAATCGTTCACCCCATGTTGATAAAAAATCAATGGATCAATTTGAATTAAGAACACATAAAAGACTAATCGATATTATTGAACCTACAGTTCAAACAGTCGACGAACTTAAAAAACTGAATTTACCCGCCGGAGTGGAAATTAACATTAACGTATAATATAGGTTATTTATTAAAATTAAACCTTTAAAGCAGGTCTCAAATGGTTAACGCCGCCTGCCGCTTAAAGAAATGAAACTTGAATTACTAGGAAAAAAACTTGGCATGAGCCAAGTGTACGATGAGAACAACAATCTTGTTCCAGTCACAATAATTGAAGCGGGACCATGTCCAGTGCTACAGGTTAAAACTGACGATAAGGACGGTTACTCGGCTATCCAAATAGGATTTAACCCGAATGGCAAATCTCCAAACAAGTCCAACTCTTGCAGCAAAGGACATGCTAAAAAAGCTGGCTTAAGTGCGCAGCAATTATCGCAAGAATTTAGGATTGATATCGGTCATGAGTTCAAGCCTGGAACTACAATTACAGTTGAAGATTTTAAAGATATCAAAACTGTAGATGTTGTATCTAAAACAAAAGGTAAAGGTTTTCAAGGCGTTGTAAAGCGTTGGAACTTTGCCGGTGGACCTGCATCTCATGGATCTATGTTTCACAGACGTGGAGGATCTTATGGTTTATGCCAATGGCCGGGTAGAATTTTTAAAAATAAGAAGATGCCCGGACACATGGGTGATGTGAGTCGTACTACTCAAAATCTTCAAGTTGTTAAAATTCTTTCCGATAAGAATTTACTATTAGTCAAGGGAAGTGTTCCTGGTCATAAAGGTTCTATTCTTACTCTTAGAGTGGCGAAGAAATCTAAAATTTAAAGAAAAACTTAGTCATGAAATTTAAGCTTTTTAAAAACGACGGAACTGCAAGTGGTGAAAAGGAAATTAAAGCTTTTCCAACACTTGAAGAAGGTAAGGGGATAGATGCACTGAGGCAGGCGATCATAGCCGTACATGCAAATCAACGACAGGGTAATGCATCAACCAAAGTACGCTCAGAGGTACGTGGTTCTGGAAAGAAGATCTATAGGCAAAAAGGTTTAGGTGTCGGCCGAGCTGGTGACAAAAAAGCTATTCAACGTCGAGGTGGCGGAGTTTCTTTCGGGCCTAAACCACGTTCCTATAATCAAAAATTAAACAAGAAAATTAAGCGTTTGGCAATGGAGCGTGCTTTGGTTGATCAAGCAAATTCCCAGAACATTGCTCTCATAGAAGAGTGGACTGTCACAGAAGCGAAAACTAAACTCTTCAAAAATTTAATTAGTACTATTGCACCTACTGCTAAGAAGGTATTGGCGATAGGAGATACTTTTGATGACAATTTTGCATTAGCTGCACGAAATTTATCAAGTGCTCGTTTGAGTCGTGCACAGGATTTAAGTCCTCTTGATATTGTTCAATCAGACCAAATTGTTTTTAGTCTTAAAGGTCTAGATATTTTAATCGCTAAATTCGGAGTGGAGGAAAGTAAATAATGAAGGAATCAGTATCCGTAATTAAAGAGGCTCTGCTTACCGAAAAAGCTACCATGCTTTCAGCCAATCTTAATAAGTATATTTTCGCAGTATCCCCCTCTGCTACTAAATCAAACATCAAGGTTGCAGTTGAAAAAACATTTTCTGTTTCTGTCCTTTCAGTAAATTCACTAAATGTTAAACCAAAAGCTAAAAGAGATCGAGCACGTCGTAACAAGCTTGGTTTTAAAAGCGGGATGAAAAAAGCTATTGTTACCTTAAAGGCTGGTGACAGTATCGAGCTTGCATAGGAGAATTATATCATGCCAATTTTACAACAAAAACCTGTTACACCATCTGGTCGATTTTTTCTTAAGAACAAAGTTGATCTTGACACTAAACGACCCGAGCGTGCCTTAACTAAAGGCGTACACCGAAAAAAAGGTCGTAATGCATATGGACGTATCACTTCTAGACGTAGAGGAGGAGGTCATAAAAGGCTTTACCGTCAGATCGATTTTCGTAGAGAAAAATTAAATGTTGATGCTAAGGTTATTGCCTTGGAATATGATCCAAATAGAACAGCACATTTGGCTTTACTTGAATACCCAGATGGTGAGAAAAATTACATTCTGGCACCCTCTGGTGTTACTGTTGGAGATAAATTAATCAGTGCTAATGAAAAAGTAGACTTTACTCCTGGTAATGCTCTACCTCTTAACTTGATACCTCTAGGTTCAAAAGTACATTGCGTTGAAATGCTTCCAGGAGCTGGTGCAAAACTCGCTAGGTCAGCAGGTTGTGAAGTTCGTCTAATCTCTGTTGATGGCGACCATGCTTCTTTGAAAATGCCTAGTGGAGAAATTCGCTTAGTCAAAGAAACTTGTAGGGCAACAATTGGCTCTGTCGGAAATTCAGCTCATCAAAAAGCAACTATCGGAAAAGCAGGCAGAAACCGTTGGAAAGGTCGTCGTCCAAGAGTACGTGGTGTTGCAATGAATCCAGTTGACCACCCCATGGGTGGAGGTGAGGGAAGAACTTCTGGTGGTGGTCACCCGAGTTCTCCATGGGGTCAGTTATCCAAAGGATTCCCCACTAGAAAAAAATCAAAACCTTCTAATTCTCAAATACTCGTTCGCCGAAATGGTAGGAGAGTAAAATAAAACTGTACTTATAGGATATTCAATATGACAAGATCGATAAAAAAAGGTTTCTTCGTTGAACCTGGTTTGATGAAAAAAGTTATGACAGCCCAGAATGCTGGAGATAGAAAACCTATTAAGACATGGTCAAGACGATCTACAATAACACCGGATTTTGTAGGTCTTAATTTCACGGTTCATAATGGCAAAAGTTTCCTGCCTGTTTATGTAACTGAAAATATGGTAGGTCATAAATTAGGAGAATTTTCTGCTACTCGTACTTTTAAGTCCCACAATCCTCATACCCAAAAATAATTATGGAAGTAAAATCTTATTCTAAGTATGTACGGATTTCTCCCAAGAAAGCTAGAGAAGTAGCTCGCATTCTTCCTGGGAAAAAAGCAACAGAAGGAGTCTCTTTATTAAAATACATTCCACGCAAGGCAGCTCGGCTTTTGGATAAAACTTTAAAATCAGCGATGGCAAATGCAGAAAATAACTCAAACCTTAATGCTGACGATTTGACCATTAGGGAAGCAATTGTTGAGGAAGGCCCAGCCTTAAAAAGATTCAGACCTTGTGCTCGTGGATCTTCTCATCCTTACAAGAAAAGGATGAGTCACTTACGAATTGTATTAACAGACGAAGCTTAATTATTATGGGACAAAAAGTAAATCCGATAGGTTTCCGTCTAGGTGTTAGGCGTAATTGGAGTGCAAGATGGTATGCAAACAAGCATGACTATTCTAAATTTCTAGAAGAAGATAATTTAATCAGGGGTTATTTAGAAAAAAAGTTACGTTTCGCCTCTGTTCCTAGAGTTGTAATAGAACGTGCATCAAGTCGTACTAGAGTTACAATTTGGACAGCTCGCCCTGGTATAGTAATTGGCAGAAAGGGTCAGGAACTGGACGCTCTAAGAGATGCTTTAAATCGTACAATTAGCAAAGATATTCGTTTAGAAATTCAAGAAATTAAAAAACCTGACCTAGTTGCATCTTTGGTGGCAGAAAATGTAGCCCTTCAATTAGAGCGTAGAATTGCTTTTCGACGTGCAATGAAGAAAGCTGTACAAACAACAATGTCAATGGGTGCTGAGGGAATTCGGATTCAATGTGCTGGCCGTTTGGGCGGTGCTGATATTGCTAGAACCGAACAAACAAGGGAGGGTAGAGTTCCCTTACATACACTTCGTGAAAATATTGATTACGGCTTAGTTGAGGCTAATACAGTATACGGTATTATTGGCATTAAATGTTGGATATGCCTCAAAGACGAAGATAAAATATTCTAATAATTTTAAGTTATGCCAAAGTTACTTCCATCTAGAACAAAATATAGAAAAGTCTTCAAGGGTCGTGTTCGCGGCACTGCGTCAAAAGGCAATACTGTGTCTTTTGGTGAATTTGGCATTCAATCTCTTTCAAGGGGGAGAATGACATCAAACCAAATCGAATCTGCCCGTGTCGCAATAAACAGACATTTGAAACGTAAAGGTAAAGTATGGATTCGGGTATTTCCTCACAAACCAGTTACGAAGAAGCCGGCTGAAACTCGTCAAGGGAAGGGAAAGGGTCCGGTCGATCATTGGGTAGCGGTCATTAAACCAGGCCATGTCCTTTTTGAAATAGCTGGTTGCTCCCTCACTTTAGCACGTGAAGCTTTGGGGTTAGCGGATGCTAAACTCCCTTTTCGCTGCCGACTCGTTCAGCGTCAACAATCTTTTTAATATTCTTTCTATGAAAATTTCAGAAATTAAAGAATTATCAGAGACGGAATTAAATAAGAAATTCCGTGAATTGGGTGAAGAACTTTTACACCTTCAAGTCAGAAAACAAACCGGACAAGTTGAAAAACCCCATTTAATAAAAAGTATACGTAGAGACAGAGCTAGAATTTTAACCGTTCTTTCAGAGTCTAAAAAAGAAACTGTTAACCAATAAATTTCATGACTGCAGAATCACCAAGAAACAATCGTAAAGAGCTTATAGGGTTTGTTCGTGCAAAAACAGGAGATAAATCAATCAAAGTTGTTTACGAATATAAAACCCCCCACCCTCTTTATAAAAAGGAAATCCGTCGTAAAACAACGGTTCATGTTCACGATGAAAAAAACGAATCGTTGGTGGGAGATAAGGTAAAAATCGTTACCACAAGACCTTTGAGCAAACTTAAAAGATGGCGCGTCTTAGAAATTATTGAAAAAGCACCTGTAGCTTAATTTGTCATGATTCAATTACTTAGTAGGCTAGAAGTAGCAGATAACACCGGAGCAAAGAAAGTTCGTATGATTCGTCGTATTGGACAAAATAAAAAGACCGCCTCCATCGGTGATATAATAGTTTGTCATGTCAAAGAAAGTACAACAGAAGCTTCGGTTAGAAAAGGTACTGTTGTTCGTGCTGTTGTTGTGCGTACTAAATCACCTGTGCGACGCAGAGACGGAAGCTATCTTCGATTTGATGAAAATGCATGCGTTATAGTCAATGATGACGGTACTCCTAAGGGTACTCGTATTTTTGGACCAGTAGCTCGAGAATTACGTCAAAAATATATGAAAATAATTTCACTTGCACCGGAGGTTTTATAATATGGCAAACAAAGTAAAAAAAGGCGACGAGGTCATTGTTATTGCTGGAGACCATAAAGGAAGTAAGGGAAAGATCTTACAGGTTTTGCGTGAAAAGAATCGTGTGATTGTAGAAGGTGTAAACATGATAAAAAAACACGAAAAGAAAACTCAAGACAATCCACAAGGAGCTATAATTGAAAGAGAGGCTTCCTTACACTTTTCAAATGTCAAGATAGCTGGTTCAAGTAACAGTTAATCTTTAAATCAATCACTAATCATCAATGAATACCCCTGAACTTAAAAAAATATACATTAATGAGGTTGCCCCAGCATTGCTTAAGAGTTGTGGCTTCAAAAATGTTCATCAAGTACCCAAGGTTGAGAAAGTAGTTCTTAATAGCTCTTTCGGTGTTGAGTTGGATAAAAATGGCATTGAAGAACTCAGAAAAGATATGACTGCATTGTCTGGGCAAGCGCCTGTTGTAGTTAAGGCTAAAATGAGTGTATCTAATTTTAAATTACGAGAAGGTATGCCCGTTGGAATAAAGGTAACTCTTCGGGGTAATGTAATGTGGGAATTTTTATTACGATTGGTTGCAATAGCTTTACCTAACATACGAGATTTTCGTGGTGTTCCCGCAAAGCTAGATGGTTCGGGCAATTATACCTTAGGAATTATTGATCATAGTATATTTCCTGAAATTAATGTTGAACGCCAAAGAACTAACACGGGTTTAGATATATCAATTGTAACTTCAGCTAAAAATGATTCCGAAGGTAGCGAACTTTTAAAATTACTCGGAATGCCCTTTCGTAAGAGTTCATCAGACTCATCAAATCAGCAAGAAGCAGCTTAAGAATTTATTATTATGGCAAAGAAATCAGTAATTCACAGAAATAAAAAAAGAGAAAGATTAGTTGCTAAATTCGCAGCTAAACGTGCATCTTTAAAAAAGATTTTATCTGATCCGGAAACATCAGAGGAAGACTTCTACATCGCTCAAGCAAAATTAACTAAATTGCCTAAGAATTCTTCCCCTGTACGCTTGGTCAATCGTTGTACACTAACAGGCAGACCTCGTGCCACAATTCGCAAGTTTGGACTTTCAAGAATTTCATTTCGTGAATTAGCCTTACAAGGAAAAATCCCTGGCGTTATCAAGGCTTCTTGGTAAACACCTAACTTTATTAAATATGTCAGTTCACGATACAATTGGTGATTTCATTACCGTCATTAGAAATGCGGGTAAGGCTGGAAAAGAAACTTGTTCTTACCCCCATTCCAACCTGAGAGTCGGTATAGCTAAAATTTTAAAATCTCGAGGTTTCGTTGCTAATTGCAATGAGAATTCATCCGACGCTGGTCACAAAAACATTGAGATTACCTTAAAGTATATCGATGGAGAACATGCTATTAGAGGTATTAACCGAGTTAGTACACCCGGAAGGCGTACTTATTGCGGTTATCGCGAAATTCCTAGAGTTTTGGGTGGGCTTGGAATATCAATTCTTAGTACACCTCAAGGTATCATTGATGACAAAACAGCTAGGAAAAATAAGCTTGGTGGAGAAATCCTCTGTAGCGTTTGGTAATTAAATATATAAATTTCTGATGAGTAGAATAGGAAAAGTACCCGTAGTAATTCCATCTGGTGTTGATGTTACCATTGATGGTCAAACTGTTCGCGTTAAAGGACCGAAGGGAGATCTTTCACAAGAATTTTCGTCGTTAGCGAAGATATCGAAATCTGATAGTTCATTAATCGTGGAACCCGTAAATACAAGTCGTGCTGCCCGTGCGAATTACGGAACGGTACGATCTATCATTGCTAATATGGTTCATGGTGTAACATCACCTTACAGTAAAGATTTATTGATTGAGGGTGTCGGTTTTAGAGCAACGATTAAAGGTGACAAAATAGATCTAGAACTTGGCTATTCTCATCCTATATTGCACGACATACCATCTGGGGTAGTTGTCACGGTTGCTGATAATGTGAAAATACATGTTGAGGGTGCCGACAAACAAAAAGTTGGACAAGTAGCAGCTGAAATCAAAAGTTACTACCCAGTTGAACCATACAAAGGTAAAGGTGTTCGTATACTTGGCGAGTATGTCAGAAGAAAAGAAGGTAAAAAATCTGCTTAATTAAAAGAATGAAACTTTCAAAGAAAAAAGAATTAGCTCAAAAGCGTCGATGGAGAATTCGTAAAAAAGTTATTGGTTCCGCCGATAGACCTCGCGTTGCCGTTCGCTTCACCAATAAAAATATTCATGCACAGTGTATCGACGACATTAAAGGTCACACGGTAATTGGTCTTGGAACCACTCATTCGGAGTTTAAGGGTTTATTGCCCAATGTTTCTGGTGCACAAAAATTAGGAACTTCATTGGGTGAAAAAATCAAGGAAAAGGGACTCAATACTATCGTGTTTGATCGATCAGGCAGAAAATACCATGGCTGTGTAAAAGCTTTTGCTGAAGCTTTAAGAGAACAAGGTTTACAATTTTAAAATACCATGAATAGACCCAATCGAAAAAATAAAAAATCTCCTGAAGTCAACCCGGATGAACCCGAACTTTTTGAAAAGGTGGTACATATTAATAGGTGTGCTAAGGTAGTAAAGGGTGGTAGACGTTTCAGCTTTGCCGCACTCGTTGTTGTTGGTGACCAAAAAGGAAAAGTCGGGTTTGGTTATGGAAAAGCCCAAATGGTCCCTGATGCAATTCGTAAAGGAACAGATCAGGCTAAGAAAGCGATGAAAGATGTTGCTGTCCATGGTGATACAATACCTCATCAAATCTTAGGTAATTATGATGGAGGTAAGGTTTTGCTTAAACCAGCTAGACAGGGAACAGGAATTATTGCTGGTGGCGGAGTTAGAGCTGTATTAGAGGCAGCTGGTGTTAAAAATATCCTGTCAAAATCACTCGGTTCCAATAATCAATTGTCTGTCGTATCTGCAACCATGAATGGTTTGGAGCAACTGCGGACCCCCAAAACAATATCTTATATTCGCGGTGAAGAAGTTACTGGTCCATCCTACATGGAAATTTCCAAAGTCGTTACCGTTCCATCCGTTGAACCTGCTGGAACTACAGCTTAAATTTTAATAAAATGAAAGAACATGAAATTCCATCTGGAGCCAATCGTAAGAAACGTTGTATCGGCAGAGGTGAAGGTAATGGACACGGAAAAACATCCGGGCGCGGACACAAGGGTGCAGGTGCACGGTCGGGTTATTCCCTTCGGGCAGGTTTTGAAGGTGGACAAATGCCCCTTTTCAGAAAACTTCCTCAAAGGGGATTTAATAGAACCAGGTTCCAAAATCCTTGTGCAATTGTAAACTTAAATGATTTAGAAAGATTAACATCAGATAAGGTCGACATTAACACTCTCAAAGAAGTTGGTTTGATCAGATCAAATTCCACAAGTGTAAAACTTCTTGGAACCGGCGAGGTTACTAAATCTTTTGTTGTCTCAGTTGATCAAATTTCAAAGTCCGCTAAAGAAAAAATAATTGCTGCAGGCGGCTCAATCACGGAGTAAATTCTCATCTCACCCAGTACTCATGCTTTCAGCATTTACAAATTGTTTAAAAATACCTGAGTTAAGGCAAAAGATTTTCTTTACCTTAGCCCTTCTTTTTATTGCTCGTGTTGGAGCTAACATTCCTTTGCCTGGTGTCGATCCTTCTCCTATTAAGGAGTTTTTCGAACTACGCGAGCAAACGAGGAGTGAATCAGAGGGAAATGATATTCTTGGATTTTATAACATGTTTACTGGGGGCGCCCTTCTAAATGGAGCACTTTTTGCCCTTGGAATAATGCCTTACATCAGTGCTTCCATTATTATGCAACTTATGGGTGCGGTTTTTCCGCAACTAGCTCGATTACAGCAAGAGGGTGAACCAGGTCGACAAAAGATATCGCAATATACTCGTTATCTAACTATTATTATATGCTTGGTACAAGGTGCTTTGCTTTCAATTGCCCTTAGGGATAGTCCGGGGAGCCTTATCCAGGGATTTAATCCGGCGGAAATTGGATTAGATGGTAAGCCCTTAGGTGCTATCGTTGTAGCAACCTCACCTAATATCTTTTTAATTACCACCATTATATTTCTTACCACCGGTTCTCTTATTTTGATGTGGTTAGGAGAACAAATAACTCAGAGGGGTATAGGAAATGGTATATCACTTCTAATTACCGTGGGTATATTATCTGATTTACCCAAGGCTTTAGCTGATGCGTATGCTTTAATTTTCCTTGCACCAGCTGGCGATAATATGGTCATTGTCAAAGCCTTTCTTATGATTGGACTGTTTCTGGTTGTTGTCGGTGGAATAATTGCAGTAACACAAGCCCAAAGAAAAATACCTGTACAATACGCCAAAAGGATGGTCGGGAGAAAGGTGTTTGGTGGTCAAAGTTCATTCCTACCCCTAAAAGTCAATTATGCTGGTGTTATGCCAGTCATCTTTGCAAGTGCAATTTTAATGTTTCCGGCACAACTCTTACGAACCCTAGGGGCTGCAATTGCCGATTCACCGTCTGAAACTAATTGGGCTATTTATTTGGCTAATGTCTTCGCAAGTCGTGGATGGTTCTATTATATAGTTTACGGCGGACTGATTTTAGTATTCAGCTATTTTTGGGTTTCTATCATGTTTAAACCTGTTCAAATTGCCGATGATCTAAAGAAAAATGGAGGTTACGTTCCAGGAGTCAGACCAGGAGAGCATACCGCAAGATTCCTTGATTTTGTGATGACTCGGCTTACTTTAGCGGGAGCTATATTTTTAACAGCTATTGCAGTATTTCCTGATTTCATTTTCAAAACTGCCAATGTTTCATACAATGTTGCCACATTCTTCGGGGGTACAGGTATGCTAATTATAGTGGGAGTAGTACTTGATACAATGCGACAACTTGAAACATTTTTATTACAAAGACATTACGATGGTTTCCTTCGTAAAGGTAGAATTAAAGGAAGGTCTTCCGGGGCAAACCAAGGTATAGAATCATTAGAGCTTAAGGATTTCGAAGCTCAATGGCGCCCTTTGATTTTTATAGCGATTGCTTTATTTTTATTAGGTCTAGTGGGCTTTTTCATGAAGACTTCCTAACAGACAGAAATTTAACCTCAACAGAAATTAATTATTATGGCTAGATTGCTCGGAGTAGACATTCCAAACAGAAAGAAAATTGAATTTTCTTTGAGATACATTTACGGCGTAGGTCCTACCCGTGCCAAAAAAATCCTTGATGTGACTGGTATTGACCCAAATCGAAGGACTCAAGATTTAAACGAACAAGAACTCAGTTTAATTAGTAATTATATAATTGACCAAAAGATCATGGTTGAAGGTGATTTACGTCGTGCAATTACTAATAATTTGAAGCGCTTGCAGAGTATTAGGTGTTATCGCGGTCTTAGGCATCAGCGTGGCCTTCCTGTTCGTGGTCAACGAACAATTACTAATGCAAGAACTCGAAAGGGTGGACGTAAAACTGTAGGTGTGGTTAGAAAAGCTTAAATATATTTGTAATGAGCGAAGAAGAAAATAAAGAAGAAATCGTTAAACCTAAAGAGGCTACGGTAAAACCTAAAAAGACAACAAAGGCTGTAAAACCAGAAGGTGAAAAGCAGCAGCCCAAGGTTGAAAAAGAAGTTGACTCCGAAGAGAAGAAACAACCCGAGGTTGATAAGGAAACCGCTTCGGAAGAAAAAGCGCAGAAACCTGAAAAAAAGGAAGAAAGTGCAGCCGATCTCTTGGGCGCTAATATTGAACAAGTAAAGATTCGCAAGGCAAAAGGGAGTAAAAATATTACTTCAGGAATCTGCTATGTTGTTGCCACTTTCAATAATACCAAGGTTTCTTTTACTGATATGAAAGGAAACGTTATTTCATGGTCCAGTTCAGGAAAGTGTAATTTTCGCGGATCTAGAAAGTCCACTGCCTATGCAGCTCAAGTAGTTACCCAAGATGCCGGAAAAGTAGCGATGTCGCATGGTATGAAAGAAGTTTTAGTAAAGGTAAAGGGACCGGGCATGGGAAGAGATTCTGCAATCCGTGCACTGCAGAGTTTAGGTTTTAGTGTATCATCCATTTTAGATGTTACACCTGTGCCCCATAATGGGTGCCGTGCGCCAAAACGCAGAAGAGTTTAATTTACACCATAGATCTTAACATTTTTTTATTATGTCTCGTTATACCGGTCCAACCACTAGAATAAATCGTCGCTTTGGAATGGCTCTGTTTCCTGCAAACAAAGCCTTTGAAAGAAGAGCTTACCCTCCCGGACAGCATGGTCCTAATTTTCGTCGAAAAGTAAGCGACTATGGTCAGGGTCTTATTGAAAAGCAAAAGCTTAGGATGATGTATGGCTTAACTGAGAAACAGTTTCGTAATATGTTTGAAAGAGCAAAAAGAAAAAAAGGTGTTACTGGAGAAGTTTTCCTTACAATGCTTGAAACTCGCCTAGATAATGTTGTATACAGACTTGGTTTCGCTAAGACTAGACAAGCTGCCCGACAATTTGTGAACCATGGCCATCTTTTAGTTAATGGTAAAAAAGTAGACATACCTAGTTATTTTGTAACTGCTGGTGATGTTATTGGTGTGCGTGAGAAGACATCATCTCGCCAAGTAGCCACTAAAAATTTAGAAGGGTCTCAATATCATCCCGCTCCCCCCTGGGTTGATGTAAATGTTGACTCGCTTCAAGGAACTGTTTCTCGCTTACCACAGGCTGATGAACTAGAACAAAGTGTTAATGTTCAACTAGTTGTTGAATTTTACAGCCGCTAATCATTTTTTTAATTCCATTTAACCCCCAAAATTATCATGGCAACAAGACTTGGAAAGTTTGAATTACCTAACCGACTCATTAAAGAAGAGGAAACCGCTAACGACAAGTATGCTAAGTTTATTGCTGACCCTTTTGAATCTGGATATGGACACACGATAGGTAACGCCTTTCGTCGAGTCCTTCTAAGTTCGATCGAAGGTGCAGCAATTTCTTCTATCAAGTTAGAAGGAGTACAGCACGAATTTCAAAGCGTAGATGGGATTGTAGAGGATGTAACCGATATTGTTCTCAACCTAAAAAAAATTCTTATTGTAAGTCACAAAGCAGATCCGGTTACTTTAACGCTTGATGTGGAAAAAGAGGGTGAAATTACTGCGGGTGATATTTCCCCAACAGAAGGCATTGAGATCATTAATCCTGAGCAATTAATTTTGACAACTGACCGTAAACAGAAGGTTTTTGCTGAAATGACTGTTTCAGTAGGTCGTGGTTTTTGCTTGGGTGAAGACAGTAAAATTGATGGTCAACCCATAGGTATGATTAATGTGGACGCCTTATATAGCCCAGTGAAACTTGTTAAGTATGATGTTCAGAATACCCGCGTAGGGCAAATGACAGACTACGATAAGCTTATATTAGAAGTTAATACGGATGGTAGAATCACTCCGGATGATGCGCTGAAGCAATCGGCTGCAATTCTTCGACACCACTTAGATGTATTTGATCAAATCAGTGAAGAGCAAATTGAGTTCGAAAGTCACACAAAGGAGGTTAGTGAAGAACAAAACCGCCTAAAGAACTTGTTAAGCATGAGCGTAAATGAGATTGAGCTTTCTGTGCGTGCTGCAAATTGCTTGAACAATGCAAATATTACTACTGTTGGTGAATTAGCAACAAAGTCGGAACCTGAAATGTTGAAGTATAGAAATTTTGGTAAAAAGTCCTTAAATGAGATTAAAGCTAAACTTGAACAACTCGGGCTATCTCTTGGAATGAAGTTTGAGAGTCGCTTGCTAGAAACCATAGCCAATTAAAAACATATTATAATTTAACAAGATGAGACATAGAAAACATAATCATCTTCTAGGTGTAAAAACTGCACATAGAACTTCCTTGGTTGCAAACTTGTCTTGCTCGCTTATTGAAAATGGACGAATAAAGACCACTCTTGCTAAAGCTCGAGCATTACGTCCAGCTATTGAAAAAGCAATAACACTAGCAAAGAAAGCTCATGCTTCAGAAGATGCTGCCAAGAAGGTTCACTATAGAAGACAGGCAATAGCTCGTTTAAGAAATAAGGATGCAGTAAAAAAATTATTTGATGAGCTAGTAGAACAATTTGTAGGACGTAATGGAGGATATACGCGAATTTACAAGCTTGCGATTCCTCGATTGGGTGATGCTGCTGACATGGCCATAATTGAATTTGTTGAAGCTATACAAAAGAAGAAAGCCAAGAAAAAACGTAGTTCTAAAAAGCAAAATCCTAAGGAAGCTGTAGATTCAAAAAAAGAATCAAGCGAGGCAAATAAGAAGACTGACGCTAAGGACGCTGAAAAGAAGACTGACGCTAAGGA
>TARA_B110000008_G_scaffold279993_1_pt1 | contig 31302 bp, 27 predicted proteins | sample TARA_B110000008 | Tara Oceans TARA_B110000008 (sample SAMEA4396496) | marine metagenome | biome: Westerlies Biome; feature: [DCM] deep chlorophyll maximum layer (ENVO:01000326); material: water (ENVO:00002006), including particulate matter (ENVO:01000060) such as... | depth 40 m
TTTCTATATTATTGAGAATTGAGCCTTTAGTTTCAGGACCTATCAATGCGAATGTACCCCAACTTTGTTGGCCAGATGATTTAATAATAATTGGTTTATTCTTAGTACCATTTGCGATAACTTGATTTTTGAAAAATAAACTTATATTTGGATAAAGTATGATTTTTGTACCCTCTTTAATTTTTACTGGTTTTTCAAAATACGTATCCTCTTTAAAAATGAGATCACCACTTAAGTTAATGAATTCATTATTATTTTCTATAAAAGGCTTATTATTAATATTAGGTGATACATGCCCCTCTAAAGTAACAATCTTATTCGAATAATCCTTTGAATTAATTGACAAACTATTGATATTGGGTATTTTTGAGCTACTCAAAATTGTAAAACTTGTTGGAACATTTTTTAATCCTGGGAATGATGAAAATAAATTAACTCTCTTATTATCTTTTGCTTCCATTGACCTATTGGAAGAGAAAGTTGCTTTCAGAATAATTTGATTATTTATATATTCAACTGGAATTAGAATATCGAATTCATCGATAAGATTATTGCCATTTATATCATAATAGAACTGAGATTTTTGCAATACAGTATTATTTGAATAGTTTAATGCAATGTTTTTTATAGGGAGAAATGAATTTAAATTCAAAACTAACTTATTATTTTCCACCTGACTTGAAACAATTGGCTGTGTTTTCATGAATGATGAAAGTGAACTATTTATTAAATTTATTTTGGATTTTATCAATGCTATCTCTGAAATAAAATCCTTTTTAGAAAAAGGATTTCCTGATATAGAATTAATTAGATGATATTGATGTTTATTAGGATCTCTTGACCATGATGAGATTAATTTTTCCTCAATTAGATCAATTTCATTTAAAGCATCACCTAACACGTCTTTTTTTAGCATTTGACTTAGATAATAGAATTTTCTCTCTAAATATTCAGGTCTGTTAGCATAAATTCTATCAATTAGTGTAGGGTCATTGTCTAGAATAATCTGGATATCCAACAAAGTTTGATTAATAGCATCGTCAAATATCGTATCTACGGAAACTGGAATTATTTTTCCTCTCCAGTGATCATAGATTATTGTTAAATTGTTATCTTCATAATTATGCCAACTTTGTACTAAGGTCTGATAAGCAGAATATTTAGCCCAACTATCAATATCAAAAATATCCTTAAAAATATGATATTGCTTTTCGCTAGATTGAGCTAAATTCATTGCCTTAAAAGCAAAATCAAGTCTACGATTATCATCTTCACTAAACTGGTTAAAATAAGCTGACTTTTTCCAAAGAGCTTCATTTGTAAGTAAATTACTTGTCAAGTATGGAATTTTATGAGTTCTTGAACCTGCACCTTCATAAAGATCTACCGGCATAATTTTATTCTTTCTTAGAAACCCCTCGCCCAAATCCTCTACTTCAATATAAACACCATGAGACTTATCATTAATAAATAACTCTACAAGCCTTGCCTCTGGAGTCAGCACTCCAGATTTTTTAGCTATAAAATAACCCAAATATGTACTAAGCATTCCTGGGTTTCTAGGAATAACATAATCATATTGACGAATAAAATTATTTATATATTTCTTTGGTAATTTAACCTTATAGGATTTTTTTTTAAACATCCAATTGGTAGGATTGCTCCCCCTTCCCTTAATTTCGATATTTTGGATTTTATTTTTAAATCCAATTTCAGCTGAAAGCCAATTTTTTTTAGTATCAGGTTTATATTGAGAAATAATCTTTTTAGCCTTATCACTCATGTAAATTCGGACTTGATCCAAGCCAGGCTTTTTTGAAGAAAAAAGGGATATTGCTTGTTCAATTAAACCATATGCAGTAAAAGAAAGATAATTAATTCTTTCTATCGATTGATCTTTGTGAGTATAAACCGTTTTAAACTCTGTGGTAATTTTACTAAAGGTAAAAAATAACAGGATAACTAATATTAAATAACTAATAAATATTTTTAAATTGAATTTTTTTTCAATTATTTTTGTATTCATTTTGTACTTAAGATGAGTTAATTAAATTAGGGTAATTTGATTCAATTGATATCACATATGTTCATTGAAGATGGAGTTCTTGGATTTATTACAATATCAAACTCTACTGCGTCAAAAGTTACTGTGTCATTAAACCAAAAATTTAATTTAGTATTTAAATCTAATGCTATAAATTTATTTTTATCTACAAAGGCAGCTTCATTACTAAAAATGACAAAGTCATCGAGATTAATTTTCGAACCATTCTTAAGCATATTCAATCCACTTATTTCAACTTCCGAACCTATTTGTGAAGTAAGAATTAAGGATAAAGTTCTAACTGAATAAACATTATCAAAGCCAAGTCTTAAGGAGCTTTTTCCAACTTCTGGCATAGTTGACCAAGAAATTCTTTCTATATTATCTTCATTAACTATTAATGCAACATTTCCATTTTGAATTGATAACATCGATCTCTTATATGGAATAGAATAATCTGACAGGCTCTCTTCGAGGTAATGATTGCACCATCTAGAGTCATTTTTATTTTGTATTATATTGTTTATAAGACCTTTCAAATAAATAGGTCGATACGATATATTTTGCGACTCCAAAGACATAATTAAATCTTCAATATCTTCTTGATTATTAATATTAATATCACTTTTGATGTCATAAAGAGGAAGAATTTGAGGATATTTTGAAATCAATTCATCAACTATTTGGCGATAATAATTTTTTTCTGATTTTAATTCAGTAAGTTCATAAGTTTCAATCAAGCTTTCAACAAGATAAAAGACAAGCCTATTTTCATTTGAGGAAAAAAACTGTAGAAATTTTAATTCATCATTCAAAACTTGAGCAACCGCCATAAAGTTCCTCTCTTCGAGATGGCTTTGATACCTCATAGTAGAGACTATACTTGGTATTTTGACAATTCCTGAAAGGAGATAATGTCTAATGTTAGGTGCAGAGAGTAAAAATATACCTATTGCGAGTACTAAAGCTAATAAAATTTTAACCTTTTTCATATTGCCCCGATCAAATTATGTGATTTGATTATAATCACTGGATTTTACTTAGTTCTTTGATAAATGATTTAGAAAAGTTTTTTGATATAGGCGCGAAATGGCTTTTAAATTCTTCAACTAAGTTCTGAATGGGTATAGAAAACCACCACTCCTCTATATTAAAATAATTTTTATTCAAAAAATCTGCGCACTCTTTGCCTGAGTCAAAAAGAATATTATATTTTTTTAATTGCATAAAAATTGGTAAAGTATTTTTATTGATTTCATTTTGGAAGTCTTTGGCTAAAATAATAGAAGGAATGTTCATGGCAATAGACTCTAGAAAAGAGGTTGAGTGAATATTATCAAACACTACAACTTTTGACAAACTTAATTCCACCAAAACATTTTTTTTATGAGATGATAATTCAATAGACGGATTTATTTTTCTATAGTCCTTAATTTCTTTCCACCCATAATCGGTTCTAAATGGCCTATACCTTACTTTATAGAGTGGATTGAGTGTCTCCAAAAAAATACAGTTTTGCTCAATATGAGAACTATAAGAAGATTGAAAAATTTCTAAAAAATGGTGTTGTTTAGAGTAATTGTTAGTTAATAACATAATTTCATTTCTATTTCCTTTTTTAATCTTTTTAGGGCTAATAATCTTCTTTTGTATATAAAAAGGAATAATACTTTGGTCTTTTAATTTACCAAGCCCCCAAGACAAAAAATAATCAGTGACAGATCTTTCATGTCGAAGGTAAAAATTATTTCGGTAAGTTAAATAGACTCCACCATGCTGATAACCTATCAGTTTTGCTCCATTTCTTTTTTGAAATATTGCCCAAAGCTTAAAGGGTTCATCATGGTACCATGCGTTTGCTGATAAGATCAGATTAGGATTCCAGCCCTTATAATTCTTTTTAACCTTATTCTGTAACTCATCAAATCCTTCAACAAAGCAAATTGGAATTTCATCAATTATGTTTTGCAAAATAAGATCTATAAAAACATTTGATTTATCTTTCTTAATATTTAAATTAAGTCCAGATCTTAATTGGCTGTTGTAAGTTACATTTAATTTCTCTGGCCTATTGGAAATTGTTGAAATAGCTCCTATTGATAAAAAAAATATCTTAACTCTATCAAATTTATTTATATATGAATTTTTCAAAAAAATTTTGGATCGAAAATTTATAAAAAATTCAATTTTTGAAAAAGCCATTCTCAAATATTTACCTCTATGGTCTTCATATTCAGAATCAGGCCAAGTATATAAATAATTTTCAGAAGTTATAAACTTGATACCAATAAATTTCGCAATTATTTTTAATACCAGATTATTATATGGGTCATATCTGATATTTTTTTTATGCTCCAGGGTATCTTTAAAACTCATTAGAGAATTTTCACTTCCACAGACCAAAATTGAATCTTTATATTTTTTTTTTACAAACATAAGAAGTTGGTATAAATAAAAATAATGGCTTAACATATGAAATAACCAAGGCCCATAAAATATCCTACCTTCTTTTTGAGTAAACTTTCTTGAATCAAGTTTATTTAACTCCAAGGTAATTGAACTAAGAAATAATTCATAAAATTGCTGAATATCATTATCAATTTGATCAAAATTTCCTAATAATTTAAACTTACCATCAATGGATTCACCTGAGACTAAATCAGAACTTACCCAGTCCCCAAGTCTCATGAAGGCTACTTCATCATCACTTGTGAAAGAATTAAGATCTGAAAAATTTGTTGCAAGAATATAAATCATTATTTATTTTTCAAAATTTTATTCATAAATTCTTGGATTACCTCATATGAAGAAATTTTATTTTGAATACATTGGACATCATTTTTTGATTTATACCTGCAGTCAATACCTTCATTAAGCATTTGATTAACTAGATTACTCAACTCATTATTTTTCAAAGTTGTAATCGTATTCGGTATTGAGTGGGTGTATCTATCATCTCCTGAAAGATTAAAAAAAACAACATTTTTACCAATTGCAAAAAATTCAAAACCTAGAGTAGAATAAGTTGTCAGAATAATTTTGCTTTGATAACAAAGATTGTATGCAGAAAAAGGGTCATTATTGTCCATTTTATAGGTTACTTTGTCATTAAAAATTTCTTTATAAAAATTCAACTCAGCTACATTATTTGTTTTTAATGCAATAACAAGATTATGGCTTTCATTTATAACTAAATCTTTAATGCTTAAAAGAGCCTTATATTGATTTTTAGTTGAAAATGGATAATCGCCAATTATCTCTTCCCCTCCAGCCCATGTTGAAATTAAACAAAGATCATATTTATTTATATTATTTTTTGCTTGGCTTAAAAAATAATCTAGTTTGATAGAGCCAACTACAAAAATATTTTTATATTCATGTGAATACTCTTTATATAAGAATTCAGCATGATTTCCGTGCACAAAATAGTTTGGTATTAAATATTTTTTGTGGATTAACGAGTTAAATTTATCGTGGTAATTATAGTGCGTTCGAACACCATTTTGTATTGCTATACCTTCAATATAATTTAGCTCTCGACATATTGCATGAAAATATGGGTCATTATCGATAAATGTAATTAATATTTTAGGAGAAATGTAATCAATAACTGAAACGAGATATATTTTTTTTAATTCTCGAAGTTTATTGATTATTGTTGGTTTTTTAAAAATTCCAAAGATTCCACTTAATATCCTGTAAAGAATATAAAAATTTACAACTAATACTTTCCCTCTAGTTTCTAGAGAATCATAGTCAAAATCTTGCAAAATTGAACTTACAAGTATTTCTTTATTAACCTCATCAAAAACTAATATATCAACCTTTTTTCGTTTAAATTGAATTTTCAAATAAAATCTCCGGTGAAAGCAATTGGAGGATTTTTAACACGCAAAATTAGAATTTATAACTTTATCAATTGGGGGTCGAGGAGTCTCTTCATCATAAGAGCACTTAACATGAATAAACTTAATGCCCAATAATTTTTGCATTGAATCAATAGCTTTTGAAAATTCAGAAATTTTTTTTATTTCGAATTCAAAACACGTAATTCCAGCACTTTTTGCAATTCCAATGTATTTAAGATGGTTTTGCTGTGTTTTTTGGCCACCAGTACTTTTATTTGATTCATTGTCAAATAAAATATAAGTTAGATTAAAACCCGTTCCATTATACCTTCCCGCTGTGGTAAGCCCCCCCAAATGCATCACAAACTCAGCATCTCCACCACAAATAAATACATTTTTCCCTGCCTTAGAAGCCCCAAAACCTAAACTTAATGCGCCGCCCATATTTCCAGCCATATAAAAATTTTGGGTATCAGGCATATAGCTATACATTTCTCTGGAAGTATTTCCAGTTGTTCCAATGAATAAAATCTTACTATTTTTAAACTTATTATTTAAAAACTTAAGATAGTTACTTCTGGGTAGGAAATTTGACAAATCCAATTTATGTTTTTCCTCTAGATTCACATCAGAAAAAGATTTATTTTCCAAAATACATATCTTTCTGGAATTATTACATTCTAAGATTTGCTCAATGGCAACATTTAGATTATTTTTATTTAAAATATCAAACTCATAGCCATACGCATGAACCAAATCTGGCAATGCTTTAGCTAAATGTTTATGTTGCACCTCGCTATCACCCTCTTTGTAAGTTCGCCAACTAACTAGTATTGGGAAAAATATTCCATATGGACTCAATAAGCTTGTGATGCAGCTACCCATATTAGTTAACCCAGAAGATTGAGATATAATAATTGGATTTTTACCAGCAATTTTCAGACCTGCGGCAATTGAACAAGCCACTCCTTCGCTTGCACATGGAATATATTCAATTTTAGATCCACAATTAATTGAGGCGTTAATAAGATTTTTTGCGAAGCTACATGGCACTACACATAAATGATCATAACCTTTAATTATCAGCGCTTCAATAAACCTATTTGTATCAATCATTCAACCCTAATCCTTTCAGTAATATTTATTTGATCATGGTGCATTTCACCAAAGTGGCAAATAACTGAACCACTAAGCTCTGAACGTGGATTATATAAAACTATATTGTCATCATTTTGTATAACTTTTCCTTCGATATAAGTACAAAGTAATGGCTGATTATCTTTGCGTACTAATTTATTCCAATTTTTTAATACTGCATTTTTACTATTAATAACTCTTTGTTTTATTTGATCATGGTTCTTCATTACTCCATAAAGAGAAGCAATTGCATGATATGGCCCTGTAGTCATCTTATTAATTTGTGTATCTAAGTTAAAGTAGAAATTTTCAGTAGATTTTGGGTTCATGGATTTCTTATAAGCCACAAATGACGCGCCGGTTAGCCCAAACAAGCCTTTGCAAGAACTAAAAGCCATTACATCTGCCAAATGATGATTATCTTCAAGTCCAATAGAGCCAGTTGCATCTACATACAATTTAGCTCCAAGTTTATTTGTTTTTTCTCTAATTCTTTTCAAATCAACCTTAAAAGCAATTGAAGTTTCTGTGTAAGCACACATCACCCAATCGAAATTTTCATTAATATCATCTAAACTTTCATAATTACAAATAGTGACATTACAACCTTTGGGAAGCAATTTTTCTAGTCTATCGCTGTAATAACCAGTTGAAATTAGTAATATTTTTCCGCTAACAAAACTATGCGCTGCCAACTCAAGGGAAAAAGTTGCAGAGCCTTGTGACATGACCACTTCATCTTGACCACTCAATTTTTTTATCCATGCAATAACGCTTTGAGCTATCTCAGTATATTCATCATCACCTCTTCCAAAAATAGGTCTTAGGTGCTTTAAGTTTTCATGTAATACGACAGCAGGACCAGGGGTTAACATTAATTTTTGATTATAAATTTGGGTTAAAGAACGTTGAGAATTTTGTCTTATTTCGGAACTACTTACACCCTCAGTTCTGGGGAAAATTTTCAATTTTGACTCGCCAATTAAATTACTATTGTCACTGCCATGGACTAAAAAATCAATATTAAATTGTTTAAGAATTTCTTCATTAATCTCCCATGGAACTGAAACTACCTCGGTCACAAATTTAATTGCCTCTAATATCTCCTTACGATTTTCAAAATCAAGTTCAGGCTGGTATCCTTTTTTTGCTTTAATTTCTTCATCAGAAGTCAAACCAATAACAACATTTCCATATTCAGAGGCTTTTTTTATAAGCCTAATATGCCCATGGTGAATTATTGTCGCTGACATGTCGACCATAATGCGTTTTATATTCATAATTTCTCCTTACTTAGTTCCGGGAATCATTTCTAAAATTTCATTGATTGACATGCAGTTTTCTTCCGCTTCAAAACTTCTTCCATTTTTCAATATTTCTTTTGCAGTTTTAAGCATTGCAGGGTAAGCCGCTCTCAACATTTGATTTGCATATATAACTACATTGACTCCTAATTCAGTAAACTCCTCAATAGTAACTGTATTAAAACTTGATGGAACAACAACAACTGGAGTTACATTATCATTTTTCCTAAATTTTTTCATAAACTCAATAATTTCAGATGGGTCTTTTAATCTTGAATGAATCATAATTCCATCAGCTCCTGCTTTAATGTATGCATCAGCTCGGTTCAATGCATCATCCATACCGGCATCAAGAATCAAAGATTCAATGCGAGCAATTATCATAAAATCATCACTAATTTGAGCTTCTTTGCCAACTTTTATCTTTTGACAAAAATTTTCAATAGTATCTTGTGTTTGAAAGACATCATTACCAAATAATGAATTCTTTTTTAAGCCTGTTTTATCTTCAATAACAACAGCACTTACTCCAGTTCTTTCTAAGCTTTTTACGGTGAATTTAAAATGTTCTGGCTTTCCACCAGTATCTGCATCAAAAATCATGGGCTTAGTTGTGACTTCAAAAATATCGTTTACTGCATTAATTCTTGAAGTCATATCTATTGCCTCAATATCAGGCTTACCCTTTGCCGTAGAATCGGTCAATGAACTTGACCAAATTCCATCATAAGAAAATTGTTGCTTGCCTATTCCAACAGAAATATTTTCAGCAATCAATGCACTTAATGCATTGTGAGCTTCTAAAATACGTACTGTTTTATTTGTTTTAATTAAGTGCCTTAATTGATTCAAACGATGAACCGTTGTAATGCCAAGTTTCATTAATTGATTTTTTACGTTTTGATCACTAATATCAGAATTGTAAGGAACTTCAACTAATTTACCACCCCAATTTGATATCACGTCAAGCACTTCATCCCTATATTTTGATTGAGATCCAGTCAACCAATCATCACCATGAACTACAAAGTCAGGCTTTAAACTTAAAAGATTTTCTTTGTAACTTGCACTTCTTTGTTCAATTACATTAGAAACCATCGATAAACTTTCAATAACATCAAGCCTTTGTTGATATTTAAGATAGACACTTTCACCAAGCTCAATAGCTGCTGATGAAGTTAAAAGTCCAACTGTAACATCGCCATGTTTTTTTGCCTCTTGTAATACACCAATATGGCCTGTATGCAATAGATCTGCAATCAAGCTTACATAAACTGTTTTCATTATTTGCCCTAGATTTTGATAAAAAAAATTGTGATTTTATTGAAACCAAGTTTTACATAGAATCAATAAATCATCAATATCATCTATTATACTTCTAGACGGATTAAACCCTAGTTTTTTTAACTTTTTATTTGAAATATTTAATGTGTATTTTGAACTATACTTTGCATTAGACTCAAATATTATTTTAGGGGTGTATCCAAGAACACGATCTGTCCGAGCTGCAATTAAATCAGTGAGACTTTCTAGATTTATAGAAACCCCACTTGATAAATTATATATTTCAGTTTTTTTAGAAAATTGGTTATTATTTATAAAAAATAAAATAACTCTGCAAACTTCATCAATTGAAATAAAATCTCTTTGCAATAATCTATTAGAATTTAAACAAAGTTTTTTATCAGTTACTGATGATTTACATAGGTCATTAGTTATCAATGACCAACAACTAGATTCTTTATTTAATGGCCTTCCAACAGCATTTGAAAGTCTAAAAATTGTACAATTTAAGCAACTATCTTTTGAAGAAGATAAAATATAATTTTCAGCATAATGATTTGATATTGAATAAGGGTGTTCGGGTCTTAATTCTGAATCTTCATCAAAATAACCAACTAGAGGAGAGCCGTAAACATGTGCTGTTGAAAAATAAATAAAATTATTAACTTGAGCCAATTTTGCTGCGTTTAAGAGATTTAAAGTTCCTTTACTATTGACTAAAATAGCTTTTTTTGGATCTAACTTAGAATCTGCTGAATTCATTCCAGCCAAGTGCAAGATAGTTTTGACCTCCTTGCAGGCTAGTTGAAGACTTAGCTGATCTTCCATGTTAATTTCAACTATTTCACAGTTTTCTAACTCTTTGGGAATAATTTGATTTTTTGAGCGAACTCCTAAAATTATTTTATTTTCAGATTCTAAAAGGTAGTTTGCAATTCTAGCTCCTAAATACCCCGAAGCTCCGGTTATTAAAATCACTTCTGATTACCAAACTTTCCAAGGAGCAAGATTCTTAATCCACATATTACTTAAATTATTCTTATCATTAAGAGAGTCCATACATGACCAAAAGCCATGGTGCATATAAACCATCAGCTCCCTATCTTCTGCTAATTTTTGGAGTGGGTCTTGTTCAAATATAGTTGAATTGTCAGTAATATAATTTAGAATTGAGGTATCGCATACAAAAAAACCACCATTAACCCATGAACCATCTCCTTTTGGTTTCTCTTTAAAATTAGACACAACTCCTGATTGCTCAATATTTAATGAGCCAAACCGTCCATCTGGCTGAACCGCAGTCATTGTAATTTTTTTGCCATGACTTTTATGAAAGTCAACAAGGGTATTTATATTTATATTTGATAGACCATCACCATATGTTAATAAAAAAGTATCTCCTTCTAAATACTTTTGAGCTTGCTTAATTCTTCCACCTGTCATAGTATCAATGCCCGTCTCTAGAAGTGTCACCTTCCAGGGCTCTGCTTCATTATTGTGAATTTCCATATGATTATTAGTCATATCAATTGTCACATCACTTTGGTGCAAAAAATAATTAGAAAAATATTCCTTAATATAATAACCTTTGTAACCTAAAAGAATCACAAACTCGTTAAAACCATAACTTGAGTATATTTTCATAATATGCCATAGAATAGGATTCTCACCAATTTCTACCATTGGTTTTGGTTTAATGACAGTTTCCTCACTAATTCTTGTTCCAAAACCACCAGCCAATATTACTACTTTCACTTGCCCTCCTGCCAATTAAATTTAATTTCATTTAACTCTTTTTTGTCACATTCTTTTGGATCATGAGAAATATTTGCTATATTGATAAGCATAGATGAGCTTTTATCCAAGCCTTGAAAACCTACCCAAACCATAGGTGGTATTGTAAGACGAAAATAATTTTCTTTCGATAAAGTAAATTCATTAAATACATTTTTATCCTTATTTCGATCATCATATATAACAAATCTGATTTTGCCAATTGGCACAACAAGATTAAGCGTCATACTATGATGCCTCTTCCAAGCTTTAATAGCCCTAAAATCGATACTGGAAAAATAAGCCTCTCCAAATCCAGAAAAACCAATATCTATAGTTTTCATTACATGGTATACATCTCCTCCCTCAGTATTAATAATCTTTAAGGGAGTTAATAGGAGTCCATCAATCATGCAAAGCCCAATCTATTTTTCTCATTTTGGCAATTTTATGATATTCTTCAATCTGTTTTATTGTGTACTGAAACATTGATTGATTTTTATTTTGATAGTAAGTTTTATACCACTCTACAGTCATTTTAACAGTTTCATCAAAATGTAAAGACGGCTTCCAATCAATATGATGAAGTGCTTTGTCACAATTTAATTTCAAAAGGCTTGCTTCATGAAAACTTTTTTCTTCATGTGAATTATTATTCCATCGTATATTCTCCCAATGCCGACCCATTTCGCCAATCAATTCACTAACAGAATGACTTTGGTTAGCATTAGGCCCAAAGTTATAGGCCTCACCATTAATGTCATTATTTTTTTCTAAGAACCTCGCTAATGAAATATACCCACTCAAAGGCTCCAAAACGTGTTGCCACGGTCTAGTCGCATGAGGATTTCTGATTGAAACATCAATCCCACTTGACCAAGCCTTCATGCAGTCAGGAACAATCCTATCCAAAGCCCAATCACCTCCGCCAATAACATTTCCAGCTCGGCCTATAGCAATTCTAATATTAGATTCCGGCTTGTTAAAAAAAGAATGAATGTATGTATTAATTCCTAATTCAGCCATACCTTTTGATGCGCTATAAGGGTCTTTGCCACCTAGCTTATCATTTTCACGATATCCCCAAGTCCACTCTACATTGTCATAAACTTTGTCACTCGTTATCATAATAACATTAACTTGTTTATTTAATTTTCGAACAGCTTCAAGAATTGAAACAGAACCTAAGGCATTTGTTTTAATTGTTTCAAATGGAAACTCATATGAAGCTAAAACGAGAGCCTGAGCTGCAAGATGAAATACATAATCAGGTTGGCATTTACTAACTACTTTAGAGATCTTATCAAAATCACATATATCAATTCTATGATCTTCAATATGCCTTTCTAGATTTGATGCTTTATAATTTGAAGGCTCACTAGGCACATCAATAGAAATGCCAACTACCCTAGCGCCAATTGAAATAAGCCAAGAGGACAACCAACTGCCTTTAAAACCAGTGTGCCCAGTGACAAGCACTGTTTTGTCTTTAAGAAAATTCATATCATTTAGTTAGAATAAAAATGTTGTTTAAAATGAAGCAAACTGCTGATCAATAATTTTTATTTCATCAGGTGTAAACTTTAATATTGGCATTTTTTTAATTTGTTTTCCCCAATGATTTTTGTTCTCTTCAATTATAGAAACTAAATAACTTAAGTATGCATTATCTTCACAGAGAATATATCCCTCTTGATATAAATTTTTTAAAATCAGAAAAATATCATTTAATGTTTTCTTTCTGATGCCAATAATTCTTTTCTCAAACCATAACTGCTCAAACACTAAATTAAGTATATCTATCCCTACTGGGAAGCTATTCATCACAAAGTGCTCCCAATCAATAACTTGAATCTTACTTCTATTGATTATCACATTTCCAATTGAAAAGTCTCCATGAATTGGGGCTTTTAAATTGTTAATATTATTGCGCCAAATTTTTTTATAGTGGTTTATTATCATGACGATATATTTTTTGTTAATAGTAAAGCCATAAATCGGATTTTTTACCTCTCCATTTGAAAAAGGAATTGAGATTGAAAAATATTGATTGATATCTTTAATTATTCTGGGTGATACTAAGCCCCCTCTATCTTCATACCATGAGTATCCTAATAACTCATTTTGGAGACTTCGCTTAGATTGTATATCATTTGATGTCTTGATTACTTCTAAACAATTTTTATCATCATATGATAGAGACATAATTATATTGGAGTTATGTTCATTATTTCTTATAATATACTTATTTTTCATTTTCAAAAACCATCAAGATATCATTAGAAGCATGCATAAATGAAAATTTAACAAGAAAAAATTTCAGCCATTTTAAAAAACTTCTAAGATAAGAGCCAGATTTGACCCTCCATGATCTCCTGTAAAAATCTTTAAATAAATATCTTGGAAGTATTTGCTGGATTTTTCCATTATTTTTCAATATATGCTGTGTCTCATTTTTACTGAATTGAAGCTTGCTTCGAAAAAATAACTTAATTCTATTTTCGAGAAATTTGAGCTTTATGGCTAGTACTAGACTAGTGTGTATTTTGTTATCGCTCTTATCAGAACAAATTAGAATATAGACTTTATTTAAATTAGAAAAGTTTAATAAAACTTCTGAAATTCTTAGAATGTGATTAGCATTTTCAGAAAATAAATTAAGGCTTATAAAAACTGAATCAACTTCATTATTTAGATGTGAAAATGAATCAGATAATTCTGATTTAAATACATTCAAACCCCTTGCTGAAAAAGTATCACTAAAATTATGCGAATGTTCACAAACTAAAATATTTTTATTTATTTCATCATCGATGATTTCAGCTATTACATCCTTCAATTTGGTAATCCTAAAAAACTCTTGATATAAATTTTAACACTTAATACTAGTTTCAAATACAGCCCTAAAAAAACAATAAACTATTTTTAAGTAAATTTATATTAAAATCTTTCTATGTTCAGCCTAAACTAAGTACTTAATATGAAACATAATGAAATTGACTTTAACAATAAAAAGATTCTTATAACTGGTGGGGCAGGATTTATTGGAAGTAATCTTGCTTTTTACCTTCAAGAAAACTTCCCAAAATCTAAAATTATAATTTTTGATTGTTTTAGAAGTCAGGATACTTTTCATAATGGAAATTTAAAAAGTTTGGGGCACTATAAAAATCTTATTGGTTTCAGAGGTGAAATTATATGTGGAGATATAGCAAATAAGAATGAATTAGCTTTGCTGGATGATTATAATTTTGATTACATTTTTCATCAGGCTGCAATTTCTGACACTAGAGTTTATGACCAAGAAATCATTTTAAAAACTAATGTCAATTCATTTTATACATTACTTGATAAAGCTAAAAAAGATAACTCTGTAATTGTATATGCCAGTTCTGCTGCAACATACGGCAGTTTACCTTCCCCACAAACTGTAGGAAAAGAAAATCCAGAGAACCCTTATGGCTTTAGTAAGCTCTTGATGGATCAAGTAGCTAATCAATATTCATTAGAAAATCCAAGTATTAAACTTGTTGGTTTAAGATTTTTTAATGTTTATGGCCCCAGAGAATATTTCAAGTCTTCAACAGCATCAATGATAATACAACTAGGGCACCAAATTTTAGATGGTAAAGCTCCTCGCTTATTCGAAAATTCTCAATTTATTTCTCGAGATTTTGTTTATATTGATGATGTAATTCAAGCTATTATTAAAGCTTGTGATTCTAAAAGAAATGGTACTTTCAATGTGGGCACAGGTAAAGCAAGAAATTTTCAAGAAATAGCCGATATACTCCAAATTGAGTTAAAAACTGACTTAGGAACAGAGTATTTCACTAACCCCTATGAAGGATATCAGATGGATACTCAGGCTGATATTGCAAGCACTATTAAGAACTTAAGCTTTAAACCAAAGTATTCATTAGAGGATGGAATTAAGGCCTATATCCCCGAGATAATAAAAATGCATGGAGAGAGTATTTCATGATTGAACTGAAAAATTATTCTCCAAAGATTCTAGTTATTGGTGACTTAATGATTGATCATTATCTGTGGGGTTCCTGTGAGCGTATATCTCCTGAAGCTCCAGTTCAAGTAGTAGATATTATCAATGAAAGTACTTCACTTGGTGGCGCTGGTAACGTAATAAATAATCTCAATGCATTAGGAGCAAAAGTCGATGTAATTAGCGTTGTGGGTCATTGCACAGTGACAAAAGATCTCAAATTGTTATTGGAAGATATTAATATTAATACTGATTTCTTGATTTCTGAAGAAGATAGAATTACAAGCAAGAAAACAAGAATAATTGCATCTCATCAACAAGTAGCGCGCTATGATCGTGAGTGCAATGATGAAATTAGTGACAAATCAATAGCATCCATCAAAAAAAAATATAAGGAAATTATTAATGATTATGATGCAATTCTCCTCTCAGATTATGGCAAGGGGGTTTTGACATTTGAGCTTACTCAATCATTAATTAAGATTGCTAATAAAAACAGAATCAAAATATTAGTTGACCCCAAAGGCCTAAATTACTCTAAATATAGAGGTGCATATCTTTTGACTCCAAATAAGATGGAAGCTTTCGAAGCTACAAAAATTGATATCAAAGATGCAGAAACCCTAGCCAGCTCTATTAGTTTATTAAAAAATCAATGTAATTTAGATGTATCACTAATCACTTTAAGTGATCAGGGTGTGGCTATTTACGATGATTCATTGCGCATTCATCCAACTGTTGCTAAGGAAGTATTCGATGTTACAGGCGCTGGAGATACTATTCTAGCTTCTCTAGGTTTTGCATTATCTTGTAATATGAATATTGATGATGCAGTGAAATTTGCAAATCTTGCTGCAGGAATTGTAGTTGGAAAGCTTGGCTCAGCCACAGCATCATTAAATGAAATTATTGAATATGAATCTAGTCTAGAAAAATCAAATAAATATAGCCGAATAAAATCTTGGAATGAAATATCCTTAATAATTGCAGAATTAAAAAAAAATAATAAAAAAATTATTTTTACTAATGGCTGCTTTGATATTTTACATATAGGGCATATTAAATATCTTGAAAAAGCTAAGAGCTTTGGAGACATATTAATTGTAGGGCTTAATTCAGATCAATCAGTTAAGAGACTAAAGGGCAATGATAGGCCTGTAACTTTACAATATGACCGTGCTTATATTCTTGCCTCCCTTGATGTAGTTGATTATTTGGTTATTTTTAATGAAGATACTCCCTTGGATTTAATAAAACTTATTAAACCTGATGTGCTAGTCAAAGGTGGTGATTACAAGGACAAAGAAGTTGTAGGACAAGATCTTGTTGATGATATACAAATAGTTAAATTCATCGAAGAAAAAAGCACAACTAAAATAATCAATAAAATTAAAAAATATGAATGATATTATTAAAAAGGAGTTCAATAATCATATTAAAGTAGCTAATTTACTTCATAAATTAAATAATGATGTTGATAAAGCCAGTATTATTTGTATTGATTGCCTCAAGAAAGATGGAAAGATTTTGATATTTGGAAATGGTGGGAGTGCTTCAGATGCTCAACATATTGCTGCCGAAATTGTTGGCAGATATAAAACCGAACGAAAAGGCTTATCGGCTATTGCACTTAATACCGATACATCATTACTAACTGCAATAAGTAATGACTTTGGATATTCAAATGTATTTAAACGTCAAGTCGAAGCATTGGCAAATGATGGAGATGTACTAATTGGCATAAGTACCGGTGGCTCCAGTGCTAATGTAATTAATGCTTTAAAAATTGCTAAAGATCTCGGCTGTAAAACTATTGGCTTGAGTGGTAAAGGTGGTGGTAACTTTAACAGCATATGTGATGTAAACATCATAGTAAACGCTGAAGATACTGCTCGCATTCAAGAAATGCATATAGTAGTTGGTCATACTATCTGTCATTTAATTGATAAAGCTTTTGAATCTAGCTAATCAATATGTCTTAATGCATCCAATACGTCTTGGGCTTTAATCAATTTCATGCAGTTATTGTGCTTTAAGGGGCAGTTACGCTTCATGCATGGTTGACATTCAAGATTTTTTTTCACGATAGTGCTTTTTTTATTCATCCATTGAGAAGTCTCTTTATTATTTGTCGGTCCAAAAATTGCTACAGTTGGAACCTGATGAGCTGCAGCAATATGCATTGAACCACTATCTCCAGTTATAAAAAAATCTAAAGTCGAAATATGAAAAATCAGCTCTTCAATCGAAGTTCTGCCTACAAGATTTTGATAATTTTTAACATTCATTTTATTAAAAAAATTTTCTATGTCTTTAGCTATGCCTATATCTCTGATATCGCCAAAAATAAGAATGTCAAATTTATTAGAAAGTTCAGCAGCAGCAATTGCATATTCTTTTGGCGACCAGCGCTTTGAATTGCCGTAAGATGCTCCTGGGCTTATTCCAATTAATGGTTTTGTTTTTTTACTTTTATGTTTCAAAGATGGATAAATTATTAATTTGTCTGGATAAAAATTTTTTTCTAAACTGTCGTTTACAAAATCATTATATTTTTCCACTTGATGACGATTTCTATATTCTTTTCCATTAAATTGAAACTTTCTTTTACTTGTAATAAATAGTTTTAGGAATTTGGCACGAAAAGAACTCCTAAAAGAAAAGTAAATATCGAAAGAGCCTATTTTTTTTGATATTTTTAATAAGGAAATATATTTTTTTTTTATTAAGTATGTATTGTAAATTCTTGGATGATTCTTATATATTTCAATTGAAAGAGATGAGCCAATAAGAATAATTTCAGATTTATCATAATGATTAATTAAGTTTTCAATTGCAGGAGTTGCCATTACAGCATCGCCAAGCCAAGTAGGAAGTTCAATAAGAATTCTCATCAAATCAACTTGAAGTGTTTTTTACTCAAATCAACGCCAAAAATCCTCTCAAATTGAATCATTACTCGATGTTTTTTTTGCTTTTTATTTGGCTGATAGTTTATATCTGTTTTGAATACCCCGCATTCCTTTGGTAACCAATCTTTTACTATCTTTGGATGTGTACCATAAAATTCCTGGATAATTGATTGATCCATTTGACTATAATCAATCTCTTCATGGCTTTGACCCCAATATTTTTTTACTTTTTTACTTTTTAAATTCATTTGCTCTTCGCTTCTTACCCAGCCATAATGATAACAATGTGCGCCGGTATGCTTTGCCTTTGGGTACCTACCTTTTTTATTACTGTCTAATACTAGCCAAAATAATCCATCTGGTGCATATGTTCTAATTGAATTTCTAATAATCCTTGCTTCAGATCGATACCAGCCAGGTGAATTTAGATAACTATTTGAATTACCATAAAAATGATAGAAATCGAAAACAAGTGCTTCTACATTCAAGTCATTCAAATTAAGTTTCATCGATTCTCTGATCTGATCTAATTCATTTTCATGATAGACCTCATCCCCCTCTACATAAAAAGCCCAATCACCTGAACAGTTATATTGCGCAATCATTTTTTGCTGGCCATAAACAAAGCCACGATCTTGCATTGAATTATTCCATTTTGACTGCATAATTCGAATTTTTGGGCTGGAAATTGACTTAATAAGGTCCAAGGTATTATCTTCGCTCTCTCCTACATTAACAATAAATTCGTCCACAATTGGCAATACTGAATGGATAGATTGCAGAAAAGGATAACCTAATATTTGACCATTTTTAATAAATGTAAATGCGCTAACTTTCATTCAGCTTCCTTTTTACACGATACCCCTCTATAAACATTTCTTCTATGCCACAGTCAATAAAGTCTACTACTGCATCTTTAGGAGTTCTTACAATCGTTCTGCCATGCAAATTAAAAGAAGTATTTAAACTGACACCATAACCTGTAATGTCTTTAAGCTTCATCAAAAAACGATAATAATTAGGATTATCTTTTTCTTCAACAAATTGAGGTCTAGCTGTTCCATCAACATGAACTGCACAGGGCAAATTCTTAATATGCCTCTCTTTCATTCTAAAAGCAATTGCCATATGTTTATGTGGAAAACTATCTTTAAACAATCTTACTCTTTCCGTCTCCAGAATAGATGGACAAAAAGGCTGATAAGATGGGCGATGTTTCACTAGTGAATTAATCTTATGCCTAGTATCTTCAAGCATTGCGTTACCAACAATAGAGCGATTACCTAAAGCTCTTGGTCCGAATTCCATTTTTCCATGAAATAATGAGCAAATCTTACCAGCTGCCACAGATTTTGCAGCCTCTTCAGGCCAATTCTTTTCTAAATCTTCAACAGTTATATTGTCAAAATTGTCCAATACTTTTTTTACTTGATTGCGAGTGTATTTATCACCAAAATAAGGCATTACATAGTCTTTGATCCAACTTATATCTTCTTTGTTTTTAATTGCTGCAATCATAGCACTTCCAAGAGCAGTTCCATCGTCTCCCATTGGGGGCAAAACATAAATATTTTTAAATGGAGTCCTCTCATAAATTTTTAAACTCATAATAATGTTAGCTGCAACGCCACCCGATAGAGAAAGATTATTGATTGGAAATTTTTCATAAGCAAGATTAAGGTAACTAACAATTGTATCTTCAAGGTAACTTTGCACTGTAGCACAAAAGTTTTCATTACCTATTCTTTGCCTTTGTGTTTTTAACCAATCTACATCATAAAAAGGAGTAATTTTTTCAATTTCATAATTAATACTCAAAGTTTTTTTATCAATTTGTGTGGCATCTTTTAGTTTATCTAATAAGTCTTTATCAGGCTTTCCAAATGCAGCTAATGCCTCGACTTTGCCTTCATCACTCCCTACTCTTAAGTCCATAGCTTCAGTAAAATGTTCGTAAATTCGACCAAGTGATAAATATCTCCCGCCCTTCCCTCCTTTTTCTAGAGGGGTTGCTTTGGAATATCCTAATAACTTATATTTGGCATTCTCATCAAATATATACAATTTGCTAAAAAATCCATCTCCCTGTCCATCAATTGTCAAAGCGAGTGATTTCTTATTGTTAAAAGGAGATAAGTAGTACGAAGGAATAGCATGGCATAAATGATGATCAAAAAAATGCACTTTTTTAGGAAATAAATTACGCTTATTAAAATTCTTAGTAATATATCTAGTAAAAAAAAATTTATTATTATCTTTGTTATTTTTTGTTAGTGCGCGTTTAATCTTGGCTCCATAATAAGCCTTTACTGCAGGAAAGTTAGTAAATAAAGATTTAAATATTAATTGATTTTTTTTAAGCTTTGTAATGTTTAAATCGTTAATGTAAGCTGGACTAATTATTAGGCGAAGTGCTTTTTCAATATCTTTATTATGAGTCATTTGTGCTCTAAGCTCACCCTCTCCACTTTTATTAGCAAAATCACTCATTGAATGGCATACAACATCTACTTTTCCTAAAGGATAAGAATCCAAAATAGGACTAATATCCATTACATCGTGTTTAATTCGAGTCACTCTTTCAGTGCTCATAGCAAATAAAGTCTTATTATCAGTATCTAATAAGCAAAGTGCACTATCATGGCCACAATATTTAGTTCCTATAATTCTCATTTTTTACCTCTTTATTTGTATGTTTCTAATATTTTATTCACAATGCTTATCGGATTAATATCATTTGGATCAATAAAGCCACTAATGCTCCAACATCTTGTTGCTTTTGTAAAATAAAAATCAGGTTCAATCCCATCGACAAATAGTGCGACTATCTTTAACCTATGAGCAGAAGCAATATGGAGTAAACCCCCATCCACCCCAACAATCAAATCGCAGTAACTAATAACTGACGCAGTCTCTGCGAGGGTTAGCTTGCCAACGGTATTTATTAGACTACCTCTTGAGACAAGTTTACTACTAATAGACTCACTATCTTTAATTCCATTTTCTGAGCCAACTAATACTATAGATTTTTTAGCAGTCATTTCAGAATCAAGAATATTGATAACTTTTTCCCAATACTTATATCTGACTCCTGTACCACCAACAACAATCGCTATAGAGTTTCTCTCTACATCAATATTAGCATCAACTGGACTTCCAATAAAAGGACGAGCAATATCCTCTATTGGTTCGTTAGTTCTAAGAAGGTATTGCATCCTATAAAACGAAAATAATGTTGAATTATAATCAGGCCTATAATAATTGAAATTACCATATAAAGTTACAAATGCATTATGCTTAAAATACTTGTTTTTTAGTCTTAGAGGTTTTGATCCAAGCGAATCAATAATGATTAAATCATAAGCACGACTTATTGTTTTTATTTTATCTAATGAAAAAACATAATTACAATAGGCATTATTTTGATATAAGTCAACAATGTATGGTGGTATGCAAAGATCAACAATATGTCCCTTTTTATTAAGATACGCAATAGATGATAATTTCATAAGTGAATCGCCTATATTTTCAGTTGTACTATGTATCCATAAAATATTCTTATATGATGGAGTTATGGCATCTTTTAAATATCTATGTTGTAACAACAGTCTTAATAATATATTTCTCTTGACAACTGATAAAAACGCTTCAAATGTATTAAACTTTAAATAATTCCCAGTTTCTAATTTTTTATCGAAAGGCGGTTCAATGACTTTATTTGCAATTCGCTTTATAGTATCTGACAAAATTCTCAAAGCATCTTCCTAGCAATATAACAATCAAACAACGTAACCTCAATTAATATTTCAGCCAAATTTATTTCCCTCTGGTTTTTTATTGTTCATAATTTTATATAGAAAATACTCTTAATTATTAGACCTAATGAATAATTTAATTTGAATGACTATGATATTTTTTTGTTATTTTTTTTAATTATATTTTTTATTAATTCATCGCAGTATCTCAATAATAATAGGACTGAGAAGTCACTAATCCCCTTCTGAGATCTTGAAAAAATTGTTCTATTTAATTCACTTGTTGGTGCAAATAATTGATAACTATCTTGATTATTCTCGTGAATAGTTACAACAGGTTTATTATAGGCTGAAGCAATATGAGCAATAGATGTGTCCGGTGTAATAATCAAATCCATTTGATTAATAAGAGCAGCAACATCCATAATAGTATTAGTTTTAAAGCTACTTTGAACATATTCAAGCTTCATCTTTCCTATCATTTTAACAATTCTTCTATGATTATTTGGTGCTGTTAAAATAAAGACTTGAATATTTTTATTAACTTTATAGAGTCCCTGACATATCTCTTTTAATGCATTAAATTCAATTTTTTTTCCTTTTACTGCTCCTTCTAAATTGATGCCAATTAAAAATTTGTTACGAAATTTACTTATAAAGTGATGGGCTTCTTTTTTTTGAGCATCTGTACAAAATAAATCATAATGACTAGACTTTGGCTTTACTCCAAAAGGTTTAAGTGTCTCAAGCCAGATATCTCGAAAATGAAAATTTCTTTTCTTTTCCGTAAAGTAGTTATAAAGCAATAATTCACTACCTTCTACACCATATCTTCCTTCTTTAGCTACCGAAATTATAATTTTTGGGTTAATAATTTTTAGTCTTAATATTGCATGAGGAACTACTGAATGATCGAACTCTACACAAGCATCAAAATTTTTTTTTCGAAGTCGAAGTAGTGTCTGAAAATCCCCAAAAAAATTATTTTTATTATTAATAAAAATTTCATCAACATAGGGATTATTTTTCAAAACTGCTTTATTAGATTTACTTGCTAAAACAGTTATCTTAATTTCAGGAGAAAAGGTCTTTAACTCTCTAAATACAGGAGTTGTTAAAATCATATCTCCAATACGATCATAACGAAAAAAAATTATTTTTTTTACATCTTTTAAATCATAATTTTTTTCATTATTTTTAGTTAAAAATCTGAGTAATTTGGCTTTAATTTTTTTGGATAAAAGCACTTAAAAGTACCTATTAATGCCTAAATTACACCATATTAAATTTTTCTCAATTGTGTTATTTAAATAATCATCATTTAAAATAGCGCTCGTTTGACTATTTGCAACTCGTTCATTATGAAACAAATGATATTGAATCCCAGAAAACTTTATCTGCTGTTTACAAATACCTGAATTAAATAACCTCTGAACAAACTCACTGTCTTCTCTTCCCCAAGTTGTCATTTCCTCATTAAATCCATTAACTCTAATTATATCTTTTTTAAATAAAGAAAAATTGCACCCTCGAATCCGTTTGATATTTTTACTTTTATAAAAACTTATTAATAATGAAAGAAAAGGAAGGCGAATTAGATTAAATTTATTTTTAGAATGTTTTGAGAGAAAAGGTGGCACTTTAAAAAGATTTTCTTTAATAAGATTCTCAGTAAACTCCCTTTGAAGAAGAACACGGCTTCCTTGAATATAAGAACCTTTTTTTGCAAGACTTTTGTGATCTTTTATAAAGTGCTCATGAAGAACAGTATCTCCATCAATCATAATGATGTACTCATAGTTTGATTTTGCAATTGCGCGGTTTCTAGAATGTGGGATTCTGCAACCCAAATCCTCTTGCCATGAGTGAATAACCGGAACAGGAATTTGACTTGATAATGTCTTTACAATAAAGGCCGTAGAATCACTACTTCCATCATCTGCAACGATAACTTCATCAGGCATAATGGATTGATTAACAACGCTGGATAAAACTAAACTTAACGCCTCAGGCCAATTATATGTGCAAATTATTAAACTACATTGCATAAAAGATAACTATTAAAGAGTCAAAATTTAATTATACATGTTGGAATAATTCCTAGTTTTCTTATGTCTCAGTGATATTTAGTATATAGTCGAAAAAATAATTTGGTAACATTTAAGAGTAGGTGCATTTTGTATCAATAAATTCTTAATTAATCCAAGACACTTTAACTTTTTTTATCTTATGAGTATTTCTATTTATATTATTGCATTTAACGAAGAAGATAAAATTGCCGACTGCATTAAAAGTGCATTGTGGGCAGATGAAATCATTGTGGCAGACTCATTTAGTACAGATAGAACCGCTAAAATTTCGAAAAATTTAGGTGCAAAAGTTGTTCAAATTCCTTTCAATGGCTTTGGAAATCTCAGGAATGAGGCCATTTCTCATTGTCAAAGTGACTGGATATTTAGCCTTGATTCTGATGAAAGATGCACAAAAGAAGTTCGTGATGAAATTTTATCTATCACTGAAAATTCAATCACAGACATTTATCGAATTCCACGAAGGAATTTTTTCATGGGGAGATGGATTAAACATTCTGGCTGGTATCCAAACTATAGACAACCCCAATTATTTAGAAATGGAAAAATGAAGTATTCCCATGATAGAGTCCATGAAGGGTTTATTAATCTGAGTGAAAAAAGAATTGGTGTTACAAAAAATAGTATTTGGCAGATACCTTTTAAAAATATTGAAGAGTTGATATCCAAGACAAATCGGTATTCAACTCTTGGAGTTCAAAAGTTAATACACAAAAATCAAAAAAGTAGTTTTATTATTGCATTTACACATGGATTATGGTCTTTTTTAAAACACTATATTTTTAAACTTGGTTTTTTAGATGGTGGACCAGGTTTTGTAATAGCTTTAGGAAATTTTGAAGGTACTTTTTACAGATACATAAAATTGTTAGAATTTAATGAAAAATGGCAAATGCCACTAAATTCTTCATCAATAGATTCAAAAGAATGATTTTTCCAGTAATTTTATCTGGTGGAAGTGGAACTCGATTATGGCCTCTTTCCAGAAGTGAATATCCTAAACAATTTCTAAGCCTATTCAATAATAACACTCTTTTTCAGGATACAATTATACGATTGCCAATTGAGGCTGAAAATCCACTTATTATTTGTAATGAAAATCATAGGTTTATAGTTGCGGAACAACTCAGACAAATTGGAAAAAAAAATCATGCAATTATATTAGAACCTACAGGTAAAAATACTGCTCCTGCAGTTACTTTAGCTGCACTAAGATTAATTGAGGATTTTAATGATCCAATTCTACTTGTTCTATCAGCTGACCATGTTATTCAAAACATTGATGACTTTCATCGCATAATTTTAAGTTCTGAAAATCTAGCAGAGAGTGGGAAACTTGTTACTTTTGGAATTAGTCCAACAAGGCCTGAAACGGGTTATGGCTATATTGAGACAAAAAATACAAATACTTCTGATTACTATGATATTAAATCATTCAAAGAAAAACCTCAAGAAGCTCTGGCAAAAGATTATATTAATTCTGGTAAGTATTTTTGGAATAGTGGTATGTTTATGTTCAAAGCATCAGCTTACCTGAAAGAAATTAATAACTATGCTCCAGAAATTCTCACAGCCTGTAAAAAATCTTTACTCTCTATTAATTATGATTCTGACTTTATTCGTTTGACAGGTGATGAGTTTTTTAAGTGTCCATCGAAATCAATTGACTATGCAATAATGGAAAATACAAAAGATGCAGTTGTAGTCCCTATGGATGTTGGTTGGAGTGATGTTGGCTCATGGTCAACGCTTCATAGTGTAAAAAACAAAGACTTAAATAATAATGTTAGTGAAGGAAATGTTATCTTAAACAATGTTCATAATTCCTATATTTATAGCACTAATCGACTTACCTCAGTAATTGGTTTATCAAATATTATTGTTATTGATACTCAAGATGCACTTCTAATTGTAGATAGAAACTCTGATCAAAAAATAAAAAAAATTGTTGAAAAATTAAAAAATGAAAATAGAAGAGAGTCAGAAGCTCACAGAAAAGTATTTAGACCATGGGGATACTTCGACTTAATTGATTCAGGTGATGGATTTCAAGTAAAGCGCATTATGGTCAATCCCAGATCAAAGTTATCTCTTCAAAAACATAAATTTCGCTCTGAACATTGGGTTATTATTTCTGGATCTGCAATTATTACTTGCGGTAAAAAGGTTTTTGAATTAGTTGAAAATCAATCTACATATATTCCTCAAGGCATAGTTCATAGACTGGAAAACCAAAATAACACACCTTTAGAAATTATTGAGATACAATCTGGAAGCTACTTAGGAGAGGATGATATTATTCGTCTTGAGGATGACTATCAGAGAAATTAGAAGCCTCTTGGCACTTTGATATAATATTTTTTATAGATATATTGTTAACATTTAATTTATCATAAAGGGAAAATGACTTATTAGCGTTCGTCAATTGCATATCGCTATCTAATTTTGCAAGCAATGGAACAACTATCGCTCCAACTGAGTTTGCCGCGTGCATAAGCCCCCCATCACAACAAACTGTATACTTAGCTTTATTAATTACTTCAGCAGTCTGATTAAAACTTAATTTTGCTACTAGGTTCATTACAACATCACTAGAAATACTCTCCACTATTCGCTTTGCTTCAGCTATACCATTTTCAGATCCAACAAGAATTATTTTTCTCTTTTTATTTTGGTCGACTAATTTTTCAATAACAAATTCCCAGTTGTTGAATGTTCTAAAATTCCATACTCCGCCAATTGCAATTGCGATAAAGTCTTTTGGCAACTTCAAACTTTTTATAAAGACCAAATCCTCATTAGATATAAAAATTGATGGCCTAGCTATGTCATTAATCTTAGTCTCTTCAAAAACATTTCCTAGCAAGTAATTCATCTGATGAAAACTAAAAAGAACTCTATTAACTTCAGGCCCATTATAGAAGCCGAACATCCCAACAAACGGAGCTAAGGGAGCTATTTTTTCTTTTAAATTAACACTTCTTGTGCTAAATGAATCAATAATTACTAGATCATATTTTTCTTCTTTGACTTGATTTAAATTGCAAAAAACTGAATTAAAAAAAGAATCATGAAGGTATAGGCTTACATTTTTTTTATGAGTGTAAAGATCAATTTTTCTATCATCAAGCATGGCTCTACTGGATAAATCCATAAGACTATCTCCTAGACTAGGAGCTGAAATATTAATCCATAGTATATTTTTATGCAAAGGTAAAATATTTTTAATCTCTAAATGCCTTTGCCGTTTAAAATTTAGATATATTTTACGTTTTATAAATTTTAATTTTGAGCTAGGGGGTAAATTTTTCCTTTGCAGCGCTTTTATCGAATTTGGAACTTCATATTTAAACTGAAAGGAAAATGTCCTATTAAATTCTTTCACTTTTATACCATTTTGTAATATGATCAAAAACTAGTTTAGGACTAATATTGTCAAGGCAATCACTATTGCCAAAATTATCATTACAACCGGCCATTCCACATGCAACACAACTCATTTCAGCTTGAAAAATTGTAACATTATCATATGTTTGGATTGGCTGATTAAAAATTGCAGAGCTTTTAAGATAGTTAGACCAAGGTGACCACATTCTGAGATTAGTAGGGCCAAATATAGCAAAAATTCTTTTATTTTGTGAAGCAGCAATATGCATATTTAAGGTGTCCATTCCAATGTAACATTGGGATAAATTACTTAATGCAATATATTCTTCCATAGAAGTTTCACCAATCAGATTTAAAAAATTATCTAATTTAGGTAAAGAATTTTTTATTTCTAAGTCAATTTCACTCTTCCCACCAGTAACAATGACTCCTATATTTAGCTGACTCATCAGATTCAATAACTCATTCCTAAGTTTTGTAGGATATACTTTATATCGATACTGAGAAGAAGGATGAAAAATAACAAATTTTTTTATACCACTGTTTTTTAATTTTTTTTTAACATTTTCGACTACATTATCTGAAATTTCTGGCGCAGATTGAATATTCTTATGGCTTATCTGCAATAAATTTAGTGGCTCTAAATTGTTTATAAGAATATGCCTATTTACATCAAAAAAATAATGGTGAGTTAAGATAAATTTTTTCCACCAAGATTTTCTATTGTCATTTTCAACTGGACTTATTGATTTCTTAGCAGCTATAAAGGCATAAATAACACTCCGATCACTTGCTGTAAGATTAATACTAAGATCATATTTTCTATAAATTTTTTTTAATATGAGCTTTTCTTGACTCCATCTCATATTTTGTTTTTTTTTATAAGAAAATGTATGGATAAAATTTATATGTGGCAATAATCGTGCAACTGTTAGAGTGTCATCGTTAACAAGTAGGTCAATTTTAGGTGAATTAAAATATTCAAATAATGCATTAATAAGTGATAAACTTAGGTAGACATCGCCATTAGAACGTTGAATAATTATTAGAATTTTTTTAGGAATTTTCAAAATCTTTATATAAGAAAGAGCTAAAAAAAACAAAAACTAAAGTTGTGAAATGTCCGAGTAAATATGAATCACTCCACATAATTACTAAAAAAACTATTGGCAAGGTAATACCTAAATCTCTTCTAAACTTATCTAATATGTTGCGAGACAGCTTAACTTGATAATAAAAAATTGACAGCATACTAATCAAGCCAATTACACCCAACTCCATTCCAATTAAGGTGTACATATTATGTGGATTAGTTGTATTCGGCATTAGTGGAGTATTAATTTGATTAACTTTTTTATACTCACTAGGGAAATCCCCAGTACCAATTCCAATTATTGGATTTTTCTTAATTACTTCAAATGAATTTACAGCATAATTCAATCTATAGCCTATAGAGGTAGCGCCTGAAGTAGGATAAGAAATAGTTTCAGTTACTGTTAAATTAACCCTGTTTTTGAATAGATCGCTAGTTTGATATACAGAAAAGAAAATGGAAGGAATCAAAAATAAGATTACAATTAACGATTTAATTCTTTCTTTATCAAAAATCTGAAAAATTAATATTGATATTATTACAAAAAAAGCAACTTGGCCTGCACGTCCTCCTGTTATAAACATATTTATTGTCATACTAATTGAGAAGAAACCGTAGAAAGCAAAGACTAAATTAGTTAAATTTTTGTTAAAAAATATTTCATGGAGTACTAAATATATTGCCAATGCTAAGATTGGATTATATGAAATGTGGCTCATAAATGGAGTTGGATTTTCAACAGTGGCATTTTTAAATGGCTCAATTATTTCAAACCATACTAAGTAAGAACATACCTCTGTCAATGCTATTGCTAGCAAAAAAGATGCAATATAGTATCTAATTTTATCTTTTCTTACAATGTTGAAAAGTATTGGAAAGAGTCCAATAAAGTACCACATTTTGTGAAGCATGTGGAAACCCCATTGTAAATCCTCTGTCCAAATGAGACCAACAATATGCAATAAATAGAATAGAATTGAGGCAATCATTAATTTACTACTTGTTATTTGTTTGAATTTAGCACTGTAGCTTCCACTCAAAAGCCACAATACGCAAATAATTACAATAATTGTATTAGCTCCAGCAACTGTCAAAGGCATCAAAAATGCTAGTAATATCAATAAATATTGATATGATTTCTCTAAATCCAATACTCTCAACACTATAATCCTTTAGAATATTTATAAACTGATAGAGAAGATTATACTCACCTATATTTATGGCTATGAAAACTATTTTTCTTGATAGAGATGGAGTTATTAACATTGAAAAAAATTATCTCCATAAAATAGATGATTTTGAGTTTATTAGTGGAGTATTTGATGCTTGCAGTTACTTTACAAATTTAGGATATAAAATTATCATTATTACTAATCAATCAGGAATTTCTCGTGGGTACTTCTCAATAAAAGATTTTGACATTTTAACTAAGTGGATGATAAAACAATTCAAATCAATGGAAATAGAAATTCTTGATGTTTTTTATTGCCCTCATGGTCCAAATGATAGATGCAAATGCAGAAAGCCAATGCCAGGAATGCTTTTAGAGGCACAAAAAAAATATAGAATTAATATGGATAGTTCTTGGCTGATTGGTGACAAAGAAGAAGATATTATTGCCGGTCATAAATCAGGAATTAGCAATACTATTATCGTAAGGAGTGGACATCAAATAGATGAATTAAATTCCAAAGCTAAATTTATAGTAGATTCAATTTATAAATCAAAAAATATCATTAATGATTAAATTAGATAAAATTAATTTAATCCAATAAATCTCTAGTTACAGATGAAATTTCTTGAACAGTTATTGTTTTAATTGAAAAATCATTTTTATCTATCTTGTATGGATTGACTTCAGAATCTGACTCGATTATTTTATTAAAATCTGTTTCAAGAGTGTTTCTATTGCCCGGTGTTGGTCCATATAGAGTAATGGATGGAATATTTAATGCCCAAGCAATATGTGTTGGTCCTGTGTCTGGGCCAATTACAAGATCCAATTTTGAAATTAAATAGGCTAATTTATCTATAGAAAGTTTAGGACATATATTTATTCCAGGCGCTCCCTTTTTTATTTCTTGAGCCAATAGCTTTTCATCATCACTACCCCAAATAATATAATAATTTGCATCTATCAAGTGAACTAATTTAACAAAATTTTCTACCGGATATCTTTTACATTCATGGGATGCGCCAGGAATTATTAAGATATTTTTTTTTGATTTGGCATTGTTAAAATCAAAATCTTTTATATTGGAGCAGATAAAGGGTGCTTTGTTGTATATTTGTTGTTTTTCAACACTAAAGCCTAAAGCAAATTCAACAAGTTCTATATTTCGTAAAATTACATTTTTTTCGTAGGAGCAATTTAACTTTTTGTTGTAAAAATTTGATGCAAGTTTTTCTCTAGTAGAGAATTTATCAAAACCTATAATTTGCTTAGAAGGTAGTAATTTTGAAATAATTGCAGACTTTATTAAGCCTTGCATATCGATTACTAAATCATATAGGTCATTATTTCGGAGCTTATTAAGGTCTTTAAAGAGTGCCAAAATTGACTTATTCTTCTTAGCAACTTTTAAGTTTACTAAATGCAGCTTGTTAATATCTGGATTAAACTTTAGAAGATCTTTGAAACTTTCCTCTACAATCCAATCAATTGAAATTCT
>TARA_B110000008_G_scaffold279183_1_pt1 | contig 31107 bp, 13 predicted proteins | sample TARA_B110000008 | Tara Oceans TARA_B110000008 (sample SAMEA4396496) | marine metagenome | biome: Westerlies Biome; feature: [DCM] deep chlorophyll maximum layer (ENVO:01000326); material: water (ENVO:00002006), including particulate matter (ENVO:01000060) such as... | depth 40 m
AGATAAATTCACATTTACAATGCTGCCCGCATAAGGAAGCAAATCATCGACATCGTTAATAGATAGAGCACCCGACGATGAAACCGTGAATGGTTTTTGTCCATCAGCATCCAAATCAAAATTGGAAGAAGTTATGGAGTATAGAACAGTATCTCCATCTCCATCGCTTGCATTAATTGAAACTACCAGACTTCCTGCTGACCAAGAATCTCGACGGACAATGGAATCAAAATTCTGAGCAATAGGAGGGAAAACATTGATCGAGGTTATTGCGTTACTTGCTGATTGAATAGCAGAAGTCGTTGCACTTGCAGCAAGAGTGGAAAGGTTTGTTAAAGTGGGATCGCTATAATTATTGATGATAGCCCCATCAACAGCCTGTTGGTTTTTTGCCAAGCTAACCGCTAATACATTAGGTTCACCTCCTGAGTTGACTGTTTGAACCAGCAAATTATCTGCTGATTCCAATAATGTAACCGCACTCGAGACTTGGCTGACATCTACACTTGATTGGACATTTTGTAGAGAAGTAACCAAAGCTTGGTTTATTACACTTGAATCATCTAATGGGTTAGAACTGATTAAAGAATTCGAGAGACTTTTAGCCAATTCTGCCACAAAAGATGCACTGACTTGACCAGGACTACTGGTTGAAACGGACAAATAAGACCCCAGGGCATCTGCTTGTTTCATCGCATTGGCCATTCGTGCAGTGGCCAATAGAAATTGGCTGGAAGATGTTTCCCCAGCAAGGGATGCTGCAATGGGGTCATAATTTGTGGGATCCGAGTTTGCAGGTAAACCAAAAGCGGTTGCAACCTTTGTTTTGGCCTCTTCTTTGCTTAATCCTTGATCCATAACTGCAGTAACCAAGGTTGACAATGGACTTACAACAGAAGAATTTGCATCCGTTTGGTATCGTCCGGTAAAATTACTTTCCAAAGTGGAATCGTACCCACCCGCAACGATAATTCTTCCCTCACTGGCATCCAATAAGTTATTATTATTAAGATCAAATGCAGATAATTCAGATGGGGTTAATTGCAAAGTAAAACTACCTGACCCATCTGTTTGAATCGTGCGATTCAAATCATGTAAGCCATCAAAGCCTTCTACATCCGCCTTTCCATCAAAAATAACCGTTGATCCTGTCAAATAACCATCAATGGCCTTGCCGTTTAAAGTAAATGCAAAGTCTTCCACGACCACATTTAAGGATAAATTAGCGGTGTTTCCAGCTGCATCGCTCACAGAGTAATTAATTTGGTAGGTGCCGGTTTTATTAACATCCAACATACTTTTTCCTGCAACGACGACAGAGGATGATAGAACCCCGTCCTGCTCATCAAATGCGGTTACAGTCGGCAAAACAAAAGAAGTTCCCTTTAATACATAGATTGGTCCAGGGTTGGAAAGAGAGATGATAGGTTTTGTAACATCAATTGCGGTTATATTTAATGCTTGGGTAAGTTCGACGGTTCTTTTGAGAGAATCAGTCGCTCGATAGGTAATATGATATATTCCAGATGGTGCCGAATCATTCACAATCCATTCCTGACCAACCAATGATACAACTTGAGAAAAATTACCCTCCGTTAAAACGGGAAGCTTCGTAGATACACCAGTTAAACTTGTTTCTGTAGCCTCAGCTCCTAGGGTGACCTTATTTCCAGCAGTGACTGAAATGATGGAACCACTAAGATTGAGTGCCGTTATAATGGGTAAAGGAGGGGCATTATTGTAAGACAATGGATCCAATCCAGAAATAGATATTTCCGTATTATCCGAAAAACCATCTCCGTCCGTATCTCCAGATCTTGGATTTGTTTTCGAAATATTGATTTCATATTCATCCCTTAAACCGTCGCCATCTGTATCTGCATTTAATGGATTTGTCCTACTTTGCCATTCCTGTGCTAATGACAAAGTATCATTATCTTCGTCAGCAGTTGAAATGGAGTCTTTTAAAATAGTATCAAAATATTGATCATACCATAACTCCTCTTCACTCAGAGTACTATGTTTAGAAGCTTCAATTCGAGTACTCACGGATTGACCATTAAGAGTAGCAGTTAAAGTAAGGGCCTTATCTTTCAATCCGGAATGAAGAATCAATTTAATTTGACTTGTTTCGTTATAATCTGATGCCCCCTGTAGTAAAAGAGAATCCGGTGGCAAAGAATCTACTGCATGATTCATATTACCATTATTCATGTAGAATGGTAATGTTAAACCCGTAAAATTATGGACATGATATCCTGCAGTTAGACTTGTATCGGCGGGATTGTACACACCAGTACCATTCGTTTCGCTATCGGAATATATAGATCTTCTATATAATGGATAGTAATACCCAAAGCCAAAGCTTGAATTACCTTCTAAAAAATATTGGGGTGATTCCAATTTGGCGACTTTTGAATGGTTTCCATCCCAATGTTTACCATTGGTAATGTTTTGATCCAGACTGAGAGACCAAATAACACCAGCACAATCTACTGGGCTTCCATTTACATCGTAAGCGGAAAAGGTGAAAATTTTAGACGCGTTCGGATCACTTTCACATCGGATTGGGGCTTCAATTGAATTAAGGGAATTTCCTGATTGAGGAGAAAGGTTGAGAACCAGGCTCTGGTTATTTTCAATCATCAAATTGATAGCCGCTTTATCTCCACCCCAAAAAGAATTATTCATAATACCATCATTAACAGTATTCGTGAAATCAACTCCTGAAACGATAGAAGAAAAACTTATTGTATACCTATCGTCCGGGTCGAAAACACTGGAATTTGCATCATCGTTTATCGTAAAACGCAATGAACCATCTGAAAGTATTTGATGGGAGATATTTGGAGTACCCTGACTCGTATTGGAACTGGCGGCGGTAATTCTGAATTGATAACTCTTACCCATTTCGAAACCACCACCTATTCCTTCAGCCACCTTTAAACTGTTAACTCCGCTCGTGGCAAACCTGCTCATGTTCCGGGCTTCTTGTCCCCAAACTAAACGACTTCTCCCATTTCCGCGATTGTCTGTCTCCAAGGTGATCGAGTCAAAACCGGGCACATAAAGAACTTGTGAAAATAAACTAGGGTCGGAATCAGGTCGAAGTGCGATATCCTGAAAATTTTCATCTTCTATAAAAACGGCTATATTATATAAACCTGGTTCTAAATTGGGTATCACATAAGTTCCATTTTCATCCGTAAATGCATAACTATCCCAATCATTTTGTTGGCCCCAGTTATAACCAGGCATTCCATCATAGACTAGAATTTCACCCCCCATTCCACTTCGATCACTATTACCTAATCCATAGAAAAAATTACTTGGTAAATCGTTATCCACCACAATATCCAAAAATGATTTGGAGGATATCGGGTCATATTGAGCAACTCCATTAAGCCGAATTTCCGCTAAGTTTATCTCTGCGGTGTAATTCGATAATTTATTGCCATTTAATTCATCAAATATCTTTACATCCGGTTCAGCTAAAAAAGTATTTCTCCAAAGGTTTAATTTTTGGCCCTCCGCGCCCAATAACTCTTCGAAGTAAGTCCCGTTACTATCTAATTCAAAGGAAACGAGTTGATTTGTAGTAATCAAACCTGCAAGGCCAGGAACAAAATCAGGAAGACCGTTCTTATCCAAATCTGGAACTATACTTCCATTGAAATCTAGGGTGACATTAAAATCACCGGACTCATATAATCCACCCTCTAATACTCTAATATTAGAAATACGATCTCCGAATGGATCCACCATCTCCATACCATTAGACAAAGTATAATTAAAATCATAAACTTCATACTCAGGAATAGGACCAGGCGGATCCCAAAATAAAATATCCGTAAATATTGTACATGTTATTGCTTGCGCCGGTCCAAATGCAGGAGTGTAGCGATCATCTTTTGCCCATGGCTTGTATGAAAAACCATGACCTGCTCCAATCGGATTCTTTACCTTGTCCAATTCCAAATTTTTGATGGCAGGGTCGTTGTAAAAAATTCGTGTTAGGATTCCCTGTTCATCAAAGATTGGAATAGGTTCTGTGCTTCTTCCTCTTCCATTAATTTTAATTTCTGGAGCCAAGTATTTGCCTCCATCTTTGTTGATAATTTTAATTTCCTTTATCTGACCCTGTTCTAAAATAGCAGTACAATTCGTTTCAAAGGGTAGCCAGCTTTCATAAGTACCCGAGAATCCGGCACGATAAAAATCATTAACCAAAACAAAATTCGCTTTTTTTCCTGAACAGACAGGAGATAAAAATTGGTTCTTTCGATGTTCGCTATCAAGTGGGCAATTTGGATGGTTATTATTTTTATTATGATTTCCAGTCCAAGTGTTAAATGCGTTATCCCAATTGGTATCGGTACGGTAAGTTCCAACATCTTCACCCGGGCAGAATTCTGGTGGGTAGGGTGAAGAACTTGTATCGACATGACCGCAACGCTTGAAAGTTCCATTTACATCTTCACGTAAATTATTACACCTCCACTGCCAAGCATTCCAAGACTTTCCATCATTTAAATTTGAATATTGTGGAGGGGTTCCACAAATAACAATGTGAGGATCAACATATCCATTGCCTCCATCCGTCACTACAATCTTGGTAATATTTCCATCCACCACTTGAGCAACTGCATGTGCCCGATCAACCGCTGCAATAGAGCTCTCGGGTCTACCCTTGTCTAATATCATAACCCACGGGGCAGCGTACCGAAACTCACTAAATGGAGGCGTAGGATTGTCACCGCTTATAGTAGTAGTCATGAAGCCATCAAATAAAGAAAAGGTTCCCCTTGTATTATTTAAAGTAGGTTCTTTTAGACTTCCACCCAACGAAACATGGAGGGATGCATTCTTCTCACTCCCTTTTATAGCTCTATTTGGGTTAGGTGTAATTATTGCCTTAGGAAAATTGTTTTGATCAAAATTAAAGTATCCGCGACCTCCATCAATCCGTTCTACATCATAAATGGCACCGTTTACATCAACTAACCCATTAAAAACAGCCCCCATTCCGCCACCTCCGGTAATCATAATTTTAGGAATTCCAGAATTATTAATATTTTGATTCAAAAATGGATCCCAAGTTGTCGGCTCGTATCCAGTGCCACCAAATGTAATGTTCAGATCTAATATTGATCCGTTTTCATCTGTTTCATTTACATCAAATGTCGCCTCACGGTATTGTAGTGAAGTATCTAGAAATGGGTGCTCTGGGAGTGGGGGTCCCCCAAACCCTGCAAATGGATCTGCATGACTTGGTCTAGAGCGTCCATCCACAACTGTAATTTCAAGTGGAACCATGTATCCAGATCCCTGGGATTTAATAACTGCCTCTTGAATCTTGGTTCCAAAAGCTAATTTTTGTACTCCTACATGGCCCTGCCAGGTTTCATCCCCCCAGTCCGCAAAAATGGTTGGGGGGGTAAGCCATCCTGACCCCCTGTTACCTAACTCGTCATGCAAGTTTATACCATTATGAACTTTCATTGCATCTCCCTTACGCTTTCGCGGATCTGTATTTCGTCGAGAGCCGCTCCCTTCAATAAATATATTTTGGGAATATAGAGGATTAATTTCTGTTCCTGGTGCGGCAGGATTTGAATTTCCATCATCTCCTATAAAATATAAATTATCCAAGGAAGGTATTGAATCATAGTACCCCTCTCCCGGTCTTTTTAAGACAATCGCGTCCACTCTACCCTGGCTGATCTTTGCTTCAAATTCTGGAGGCCTATATCCTTCGCCAAAAATACGAACGGCATCAGATTCAAATCCGACTCCTATTCCGACATCATTAATTGTTCCGTTATATTCAATAATGAAATAAAGCTTATTGTTTTCATCCAAATCATTCCATTGGCCTCTAAATCCGAGAGGCCATCCATTGTTAGAAATGGCCAATGCATCCTGCATTCCATTAAAATCATCCGGTTCCGATTGTTGTCCATCGGCATCTTCGCCCCAATTATTAAAAAGGACACCAACTTGACCAGTGCCATTAGTGGTATTTCCATCCCAAAACTGGGTTCCATTCCCTTCATTTTTTCCATCCCAGGTCCAATTACCTTCAGTGGCAAAATCATTTCCTCCGATCCATAAATAAGCCCCCCCTCCCCCATCGGGTGCAACCGTATTATCATTATCTATCTGTGCCGCTTGTAACCCTTCGATAACTGTTTTGTTTTCTTCTAATCCATTAATTTCAACAAGCTTTCCTCCCCTTAAAGCGGCAATTTCCGCTGCATCACGCCATGTCATCCTTCTTTTGATAATCTCATATGTGGTTGAATTCGAATCATTGGTAAATGAATGAATATAGCGACTGCTGTTTGTCTCATATCCTGCTCCACCATAGAGCACTTCTCCGGATTGATTTGCATCCAAGAAAAACATGGGGTATCCCGTTGCGTTCCTGTCCGTTGGCCAAGTGGGAGAACCATCCAATATCAAATTGGGTGGCGAAGAATATCCAAACAGTCCGACGGGTACAACCGCACGATTCGCACCATCCGGTTGAGTCATCACATACTCTGCACTCATCCTCAAAATTTTCCTGTTATCTGGTAAAATCACTTCCACACTATTATCAAAATCCTTAGTCAGTAAAATTTGATCAACCGATGTGCCATTCAATTCCGCATCCCCGGCAGGGGCAGAAAATCCATTAACCCCTGAGTAAAAACTTGTATTAAAGTCAACATCGGGAACTTCCTTATACCCCACCCCATTATGATTTAATAAGATGGTACCAATTGAATCTACTTCTGGTTTAAGGATTGCCCGAACCACATGTTGTTGTTTTCCAAGATTGAAAAGATATTGGATTTCACCTGTGGTTAAAGTCCGGTCAAAAATTTGTACCTCATCCAGTTGACCATTAAAGTAATCGGTTGCATTGGATTCTTTAGTCTCGTGTCTACCGATAGCGAAATAATTTAAATTCTCAATATCTGCAAAAAAGGCACGGCTATTAGCAGAATTTGGTGGAACCACCACAGGAACACTTTTTCCATCTATATAATAAGAAATTCCGTTTGCCCCTATCAAAATGGCAACATGTGACCATCCGCCCGCTGAGACCGTGGCGGAACCTCCACTTGATAGCTTACAATATTCTGTACCATCATTATATGCCTCGGTACGAATTTTTCCATTATCTCTCAATAGCAACCGGAAGAAAGATTGATTATCATCCGTACAACTGGCAGATAAAATCGTTGAGTCATTAGCCAGAGAATGAGGCTTTATCCAAAAGGCAATTGTTCCGATATCTAACCCAGAAAAAGGTTTTAGGTGGGCGGTTAAGTCTAGGTATCTTTGGGAGGTATTTCCATCCATTGAAATTGCCTCGCCCAAATCCGTTGAGAAACTATTGCTTACACTTCCAGAATTACCGGTTGAATTCATTTCAAATCCCGTCCCACGGGCAACCGCGTTATATTTATTACCAGAAAGGTCCAGGAAAATATTTCCGGCCAAATGGGCGACTTCAGAATCACTCAGGGCTCGGTTGTAAACCATTACTTCATCTAAAAGGATATTCTGAAAACCTGTTTGAAAATTAAGTGCTTTTCCAGTGCTAGGAGTAACCACTGCAGTGGTTCTAGCTTCGCCGTTTATAAATAAAGTAACGCGGTCTTGACTTCCATCATATTTAACTAACAGATGGATCCATTTTCCAATTAAATCTAAAGTTGGACTTGCTCCAACAAACCCTCCATTAATCGGATGCTTCAAACTCAAAGAATTACCGCTTATGGTTAGATTAAAATCCCCAAGATCAATTTCCATTTTTCTAGTTCCGGATAAGCCTTGCACCCAACATGAAAAGGTAAAGGCACCACTTGTACTTGAATCTGTTATGCTTGATTGCGTGAGAGTTACTGAATCTGACGCAGCAAAAGTTAAAGAACGATTTTTTGTACCCCAAAAACTTCTTTGAGAGGAATCTAATGCACCGCCGCCACCTTTAGATACAGTGATAAGGTTTTTGGTAGTACTATTGTCGTCAATAGAAAAAGATGTGGCAGTGGGAAGAACAGGAAAAGTAGTGGCATTTTCTTCATCCATTTTCCAGTAAGCGACCAACCCGTCATCAATCGGTAAATTAAAACCTGATGTTGGCTTAAGATTACCATCTTCAAAGAGGCTTTCTCCATGATTAAAGGACCAATAGGCAATAGGTTCTGTTGGGTATAAAGCAACTGCAAGGGTAGAGTTAGGATCGTATTCAATTCCCTGGTTAACCATTATTGGGGTTTGCAAAATATTACTTTTTTTCCAAGCGGGATCTTTTTTGCCATCTTTGGCACGAATAGAAGAAGTGTAGTTTGCTTCACTTCCAGCTCCAAATATGACCACATCCGGTGCACTAGGGTAACCACTACCACCAGTGTTTGAATGAGTTATTGTACCCACTCCATCAATGTAAGAAGTGGCTGTTGCGTTTGCATCGTTATAATCTTCCCAATAACTTGTTCGTAAAACTTGAGTGGGAGGAGGATTATCTCGATTCATTCCACGACCACCAAAATGAATGGGCAGACCAGTTATTTGATCCACTTTTACAGGTCGCACAATAATGCGGCTAACATTCGTATCGGAAAGTAAACTTTTTGCGGAAGGTTTTGTAATAAATGTTCCCGATGCAGGAATCTGGTTCTGCGTAAATAAATCCAGGCTTGTTATTGAAGTGGAATAAACGGAATCAAATCGCGAAGTTTCTAACAACTCTACATGGGGAGGTTTTGTATAACCATCGCCAGGTTCCTCAACTGAAGGTCTGAACAAAAGATTTAATTTTATTTTTGCTGGCTCATGATCTGCTGTCTGAAAAAAGCTTAACGGATAATTTCTTGTGGATGAATCAAAAACAAATCGATGAATCTCACCTCGATGCATCACAAGTTGCGCATCCTCCTCTGAATCAACAATAAATTTAAGATTATTTCCATAAGTGGAATTGATACGCGAATCCTCTAAACTGCCACTAACCCGAACCGAGTGTTCAATCACTTTGGCCTTGGATAATACCACCTTTGCTCCCTGAATAGCCCCATTCGAAGACTTAACCCGGCCTTGTATTACAGATTGCATAGATTCTTCTGCATTTCCAACCTGTATGGTTACATTCTTCGAAGAAATTCCTCCTTTAAGATCGGAGACGATAACCTTGATTACTTGGTAACCTGAACTGGTAAACTTTTTGGAAAATGTTTTGTTGTTCAAAAAAGCAGGGTCACTTATCGCGACCTCATTATTATACCAAGCATATGCATAATCCGTGCTATTGCCCTCTTTTGTAATGACCGTAAATTCTACTATTTCATTAACTGAAGGCTTGGTATTGCTGACCACCAAATCAAACTTGGGTGCCTTCGCAACTCCTGACTTAACCGTACCTACATTCACAACAACTTCAATATATTCCATGGGTGGAATACCCCCTTTTCGGATTGGTGTGATATGAGAGTCCGCTTCATAATCAGAAAAAGAACGTCCGAGTAAAAGAAAAGCGTCTCTAAAGTCATCCCCTAAGTTTACGCTATTATTGATAAAACCCTGAGTATTGGGAGTCATATCTAAGAGGGTATTTTCAATCCATGTCGATCCGGCCCGATTTGTTCCATTAATTATAGTCAATCCATACTCACTAATATTTCTCCTGTACGCCACCCAATAGGATAATAAGGGTGTTCCGACATCAAAACCTCGAGGAGAATATTGAGAAGCTGCGACCTCCAGGCCGCGCAAACCTCGATGTGCGGTATCAGAAAAATCTCTCAAAGAGGAAACAATATAATTTTCAGAGGATCCAGATTTTAATTTAATCCAGGACGAATCTAAATCAATGATGCTGATATTTTGATCATTTAAAACCGCAATTGCAGGTTCCTCGGAAAAACCTTTTCCTTCTTTTGTGATCACTAATTGGTAACCCAGATTTCCACTTTTTTTAACATAGCCCTCGGCGTCCTCTCCGGGACCACCAACGAAAAGTTGTAAGTTTTGTGAATTTAAAAGCGAATCAAGGGTTGCTGGTTTACTACCGGAAGGAATATCCAATTCAAATGTACGGGCGACCAGAGGATAAGGTGCAGATCCATAATCATGTCTATATACCCGAAAAGTATTTGGATTCACTGCTTCTGGTTCATCCAGTCCACTATTAGCAACCACTACACTGTCATTTAAATCAACTACATCGACCGATGCATTTGATTCAGTTCCGCTTTTCAAACCAAAACTTCCTGAGGAATTAAGATATACTTTGCTGGAAATAGTAAAATCCATACTGGCGCCACCTGTTCCCATGACTGAATAGGGGTTTCCATAATCAATCGAAATACCTTCATCACTATTTGGACGAAGGCCTTCACCCTCCTTCCGGTTCGCATGCCATAATCCAAAATTATGCCCTAATTCATGAACGATTGTCCCGGCATTTGGACCTTTAACATGAGATCCGGGTGCACCAACATACCCAACCCCGGGTGCACCAAATCCGTACGATGTTATTGATACCCAGGAAACAACTGTACGCCCTAGTATCGGAATAAAATTATCGGTAAAATCGACTCCATCTAATTCGATCTTTGGAATGCTATGATAAAAAGCACCAGGATTCGTAATCTCAATTTCATACAATGTACCATTTTCATCTAGCTTGGCTACTGCCTGAGCCTCTTCAAAATCAGGATCAAGAATTCCACCGGGTCCACCAATTTCATTACCTCCTGAAATTCGTACAACGGGTGGTTTTGGAAACTTAGGCAAGGGAGGAGTACTATTGGTTTCATTAGATTCTTGTAACTTAATTTTTAAAACACCTTGAAAAGCTGGGCCTCCATAATCATAAAGCCGGGATAGCTCGGTAGCTCGAATTAATGCCTCTGCCCCAAAATATGCAAGTTCCGGATCGGGGTTCCATTGAATTTCAGATGGTTGATAAAATTGCCCGGTTGAATCAAAAATATTAGGGTCTCCAGAACCTGCAACTCTTTCATATTTTGGAATATCCAATGTAACCGTGGGAGTAAGAACATAATCCAAAATAAAACTTCCGTCGGAATTTCGAAGATAAAATTCCTTAACACCTTCCATAGCATTAATCAAAGACGCACGCGTAAATGGTTCAAAAGCATTGTTGCTGTAATTAGGGTTGAGCGGATTTCCAAATTGGTCCGTCGGATTACTGGAAGAGCCTAAAAAGTCATTTCCTTCATCACGGAAGCGGCTTGGTATGACCAAAACTTTTCTACGTCCATCCACAATTGGTGGAGCCAAAACTTCTGCTTGTTGAGGAAATTCTAATATATATGGTAATCTGAAACTTTCGTTCAAATCGATCCAGTACCCATTTTGATCATTAAAATCCATGGCTCCGTAATCTTGGCCATCATCTGGATCTGGTGTTGTATCGGTGAATGTACCAGTTTTCCAATTTAAAAATGGATTTGTTAATAAATCAAAACTCGCCGCGGTTCCATCCTGCCACTTCCATGTACCTTCTGATGCCAACAAATTAGGCAAAAATGTAGTTTGGTTCGTATCAGGAGAGTAAAACGATCCATTGGCATCCTCTGAATCACTTGCACCGATCCAACTGTATTTTACTGAGTCATTACTTTCATTAAATGGCATTAACCCAATCGCTGCGGCATCAGATAAAAGGTTGTATACTACGCTATTTTCATATTGTGAATTTATATTTACAAGGGTTGCATTTTTCTCAAAGGCCACTTGTTGTGCTTGTTTCCAAGTAAGTCGATTTGTAAAAACGGTATATCTTAAATCGATTAAGTTAATCGCGCCTGTACTTGATGCAATCAAAGGATAGCGAACACGCCCCGTTAAAGAACCCTGCCTTTCGGCATCTACAACACGCTTTTTAAGCACTTCCAAACCCCTGGATGATGGAATTTCCAATTGCATATCTGCCATTTTCACAACAAACGCATCAGGTTTTTTAGGGTTTGAAGAAGGTTTTATTTGATAAGGATTTTCAGAAATTACCATTTCTTCCCCCATTTGAACCCCCCATATTGCCATTCCCTGAGTAGATTTAAGATATTTCCTTTCTCCGTAGGTGTAGGCTTCAACCATTTGCCCATCGGGCAAAGTCGCGAAGCGCTTGATCATTCCCATCGGTCTTTTGGGATCTTTGCAAATATGGACAGCTTTAATGTCGGAATAAGATGAAACCCATTTCTCCAAGTGCACGGAAATTTCTTTTGGCAGATTCTTTATTCGATCTTCATTTATTGCTAATTCCAATGCTTTTCTCGGATCGCTACGCATTATGCGCTTGAAAATTTCTTTCCTCTCCTTCGCTTTTTTTAAACCATCAAAAAGTAAATCCCATTTGATCCTAGGATCATGGTCGCAATTTTGTTTATGGTAACATTCGAATTCCTCATAGGATACGAGCCACTTTTCAAAGGAAACAATGGACGAGTGTTTGGATAAATCCTCGTATTTTTCGACTTCACACCATTCCTCTTCGTTCGATATGACTGGGGTTTCAATAACTGTTTTATCAACCGTTGGGGGTGAAGGAAGAGATTGTTTTTTTGGTTCTGAATGTTGGGTAACAATCGCTTTTTTTTCTTCCAATTCTCGAACTACAAGACTTTTACTTTTTTCAAAAATTATAAAAGCAATAAAACCTAGACAAGCCCATGGTAGGAAAATTTTGAACAAAAAATTCCTTGACCTTAATTTTAGGTTTGTGGAATTCATGCTTGGGGCGGGCTTGGGCATAGTTTAAAATTACATTATAAAATGATTAATATCAAGTTTGCTTGTTTCGTCTAAAATACAAGTGTAAGAGGTAGTATTCATAAGATTAATCATCTTCAATTAATAGATACATATGTAATGGTGATGGATATTCTTATGGTATTTCTTTTTTCTATCGGTTTAAACTTAGGATATTTGAACAGGATATTCAGTTAATGAGAACCATTTGCTAGACGAAAATTGACATTTTACACACACAAAAACGAGATTTTTCTGAATTAACGCTTCACCAAAAATTGGTGATGTTTTGCTCCATGGCAGTTCCGAACTTTCTCGCCATCACCAAGCAGGTGGATGTTTACCTGTGCGGGGGGCTTAAAAGAATTGTATTTATTTAGGTGCTGCAATTGGGGCTCCCCCTTTTGGAGTTCTGCGAATTGTACCCGTAGGAGTCATAATAACCGGGTCTTTAAAAATTGACTGAGGACTAATATTTTGAATCACCTCACGAACAGGAGATCCACCACGTGATACAATGCTCGCACTAACAAAGATCAAAAGGTTTCTTTTTGAATAACTCTCAGCAGATGATTGAAATAATCGACCCAAAAGAGGAATATTTCCAAGGACTGGAATCTTATCGTTTACGGTTTTAACTTCCTCCCGAGTTAATCCACCAATAATAACGGTTGCGCCATCAAAGATGGTTACAGATGTGTTGACCTTACGAACCGAAAATATCGGCATCAAAATACCAGATGGTTGAATGATCATGGGCGGAGCACCTACTGCGGAGGTTCCAATCATTGCGGATGAACCTCCGTATTCGATAAACCCGTCAAATTCGGTTACTTTTGGGCTGAGTTCTAGGGCTATAGAATTATATTTCTCAATTCGAGGTGTGACATCCATAACTACTCCGACTTCTCTAAATCCGGGTTGCTCATCATCGGGAGCAACCGTATCAAATTGCGGAATAGCACTTTGGATCTGAATAGCTTGTGCAAGAGCACCGGCACCCTGGTTGTTATTTCCGCCGCCCCCTCCTCCTCCTCCAGGTAAGGGAGCAGGTTCATAATCAGTCGGGTAAATAAATTCCTGAGCAATAGTTATTTGAGCAGGCTGTCCATCCATAACTGTTATTCTCGGAGCACTCAGTAAATCAGTTCCCTGTTTCCTTTTTAGAGCATTAATAAGTAATTTTGCCTGACTACCGCCCAAAATCATACTTCCACCTGCACCTCCCAGTGATAAACTTTGCGTGCCGGCCTGCAAAAGAGGAGAGACGCCCTGACCAATACCAATTTTCCCAGGAAGTGATGGTGTCGGGTTCGGTATATTTAGATTGGCATCCCGATTATCCGGAATGCTGATAATCGTATCCCTCGACATTCCGGTTGAAGAATGAGCTGTAGCCAATGTTCGCGTATTTCCAGTAAAGCTTTTACCAAAACTTATTACGGGTTGACCGTTAGAATCTACTGTAGGAGATAGGGTATTTGGGTCTAAGACATATTGAGCGTCTCCCCAACTGTACTGCCAATCAAAACTCACTTCGTCTAATGCACCTTCCTGAACCTCAAGAAATTTTGTTTCAATCTCAACCTGCCTACTCGAATCCGCATCTAATCTTTCTAAAATCCTTTCAATTAAATCTAGAAACCTTCGTTCGTGGGTAACGATCATTTGAAAACCATCAAAAACAAATTTATGCCCCTTTGTATCATCAAAAGGAATACCTGCACCTTCGAGAAATCCTTTTATTTTAACTCCCGTATCATCAGCACCGCCTCCTCCACCTCCTCCTGGCGCGGGTGCAAAAGGATCGGCTCCACCACCACCCATACCCGCCCCTGCTCCACCAGTCATTCTTTGAATAGTTCCTTGAGTGACTTCATAGAATTCAGTTTCCAATGAACGACCTGTAAAAGTTCCACCAGATTTAGATACCACAATAGCGTCTGAACGAACATCGTATGTCCAGCTAACCATCTCAGCAATAAATTGAATCATCTGGCCCAGTGGCATTGTATTTAATGTGATCGTTACATTAGGAAATGGTTCATCGCCATTTTGCAAAGGAATTATATTCACACCTTTTTTGGAAGGGTCGGGTTCGGTTAGATCAAACATTTTTGCCTGTCTTTGAAGTTCGGCCATTACCTCAGGTAAAGGAGATTCAAAAAATTGCACTCCTGGAACCTGAATAATCTTTAATTTATTCTCCAAATTACTAGGGCCTTCTTTAACTTTTTCTACTTCTTCAATTTGACGATCGAAAACCTTGGGCCTTTCCCATTCACGCTCAATCTCTTCCAACATTTCCTGCCTCGTTTTAAGATATCCTAAATAACTTTCCTCTGCACGCATTCGAGCTATTCTTTTCAGCATCTCCTTGGCTTCATAATTATCGGAATATTTTGTTTCAATGGTACGATAAGTTTCAGTAGCACCAGTTAAATCACCATTTATAAATTGAACTTTCGCACGCATTAAATATTCCTGCAAAGCCAATCGGGTATCTTTCCAATCCGGAGTAAACTCTGTAATATCTCTCATGTAAGGGTTTGCTTTGTCCTCTGATATCCTATTTTCGAGGCGCTTTGCTTTATCCAATTCTTGGTCCATTGCTTTTTCTCCCTCGGTTGCCCGAAGTCCCGGTCTTGCATAAGATAGAGGATCCCCTTGAATATCTCGATCTTGATAAAAACCCGTTCGAAAAGCATCCAAATATTGATTAGCTAAATCCCAGTCTTTTTCTTCCCTAGCATCTTCGGCTTTATCTAAATTAATTCGATTTTTTAACAAAGCTGCATCTAAAATAATGGGCCATGTTCGAGTATTCGGTTCCAAGAAAGTTTTAATTTTAAAAAGTGTCTCATCCGCATCCTCATAATTCTTTTTCCTTATTTGCCCTTTGGCTTTAGCTAACATTTCTTCGGCTAGGAGTGCCTGCTCTTCAACTTTTTCCTTCGCTTTTTGCATTTCAGCTTCAAAATCGGTCTGTTCTTCAATCCCAAGTGTTTCGGTTTCTGCTTTCCTTCTGGATTCCTCAACATCCTGATATTGAACAACCAAGTCTTGAACTTCTCCAACCTTTCCTTTCAGCATGGCTTCACCCATACGATACCATGTTATTTGCTGCTTGGCTTTATAAATATCACTTATCAATGCGATACTGGAAATATTTGATGGGAGTATTCCCAATGCTTCATCTAATTGATCTAAAGCCAAATCATATTGTCCGTCGGAACTATCTTTTCTTGCCTTTTCCAACAAGCGTTCGGCACGCCTCATTGAGGTACCCATTTTTGCTTTTTCTGATTCCATTAATCTCTCAAAGTCTGGCCTCGCATCATCTTCTGGAAGTCCCGCTTTTGCTCGAATTTCTGTTAAGTCTTTTTTCGCTTTTTCTAATTCTTCAACTAACTTGCCTACTAAGGACACATCACTTTTACCCTCCTGCTTGAGCATAATTTCACGCTGTCTTTTTCTTCCCTCTAACTCAAGGGAGACATTTTTTCTATACCTTGAAAGATATTGGCTTGCTAAAGAATATTGCTTTGCGGCCATAGCATCTCGAGCCAAATTAAAATATAACTTAGTTTCTTCTTTTCGAATTTGATTAAGATAAAATTTATTTTCTTCATTTTCTTCAATTTTATCCAGTGCAGAAGCGGCCATTTTTTGGGCATCTTCAATTTTTCCAGATTCAGACAGATCTCGAATTTCCTGAAGCACACGAATTAAATTTGTACTCGGTCCGAAATTAAACATTTCTTCCTCAACTTCAGAAACTTCAACCACTGGTGGGGGTAGTTGCTGAGGTAAATTGTTAAGCTTGGAATTTTCCTGAACACCCTGTGCGTTGCAAACCAAATAGGGTTTTAACAAACATACGCACAATATCGTAAATAAAAATAAATGTGATTTCAGGTACATGAAAAAAGGGGCAACAGAATAAAAATTACTCTCACTCCATTCCATACATTCATTAGCTTTGGTCAATAAATAAAATACAGAATTAAAGCCTAGAATTACATTTGTTCTTTTACACTTTAATACTTGGCAATTTCTGATTTTTTTATGAACTGGATATTTTTGAAATATTTATCAAATCTATCTTGTAGCCTAAAAATATCTAGTTTTACAAACGGAGAATTTGGATAGAGGAAGAAGTTGTGCCAGAAATCATTTTTTCAACTTCTACATTTTTATTTTCAATATCAATAGATAAAATTTTATAATTTCTATTTTCAAAAGTGTACACTTTCCCAATATCTCCTTCTGTTATTTGAAATTCATTACTTGGCACTCCATCAACATTAAATTTTAAAATAATCGTAAAATTGCCTGAATATACCTTTTTCATTAAACTGTTAATCTCAAAAGTTTTTCCATTATTTCTAAAATCCTTAACAAGTGCCCGTCCAACAGGTTTTACACCTCCTGTTTTGGAATCTTTTATTTGTTGTACTGTAAAATATTCTATCATTAAAAATTTATTTTCATCTTCCAGAGTAGTTTTGACAAATGATGGTAAACCAGGTCGATATGATTCATTTTCCTTGTAAGGTATTTTTAATTCTAATCGATTTTTGACATTGTTAAGGGAACTGACAGAAACTTTTTTTTGTAAATCCTCAAAATAGGGTGTGTTGCCTATCCAGCTGGACAATTTCAGGCGATATTCTTCTTTGTCAAAATTTATTAGACTTAACCCAAAGTCTTCCACTTTTGCGATTTCTTTGGGTGCTTCCGGTAGGGATGTTGTTAGCTCTCCATTTACAAGATAAATGATGGGTGGAGTGAAAAGGTCATAAATTGAAGAATTCTCATCCTTGGTTGAATTTATCCATCTAGTTTTTTCAGTTCTATTTAAATCGCTTATGAATGAAGATTTTGATTGGTATACAGAAATCGAATAATGAGATGGGGTTATATCTCCAAGAGGTCTATCAAGAACAATCTTTTGGGTACCTCTAATGAGTTCAATATCCTTGTAGCTTAATGTCTTCGTTCCCTCATCGGTCTCTAATGCAATAGGAGATCTTGTTTTTTCCCAACCTTTAGATAATATCGTACTACTAGGATTTAGTAATCTCCCATTTAAGATTTTCGAATTTCTTAGGGTTATAGAGACTTTACTTTTTTTTGAAAATATCACTTTTTTAACTTCAAAAATTTCAATGTTTTCATTTTCTTCATCTGATCTATATAATTTTACAATATTGCCCGGGAGGAGTTGTGAGTCTTTTAACATTTCCAATACTTCTTCCCCACCAAAGGAATCCACTGCAAATGAAGCAAAATTCAAAAAACTTTCCTTTTTCTCCTGCACTGGGGAAGAAAAATAGCTCAAGCAAGCGACTAGTATTAATATTAAGGAAGTGATTCCTAAAATAAGCTTTTCATAATGTGAACTAACGAACTTCACGATCTGTCAAAATATTGTTTATTTTAATTTTGTTGTTTCCTGAAATTTCCAAGAGAATCTTTAAAATTTCTTCGCTCCCTTTATCTTTTTTTTCATTTTTTAATGATTGTGTGATAAAACTCTCAAAATCACGATCAACTTCATAAATATATTCAATCAGGAGTGTAAATGTGGACTCAACATTTTGAACAATGGGAAGAGGTGTTTTCAAATTATCTTTATTACTCGAGGTGGAAAATGGACCTGTGGATAATGGAGTGGTTCCCTGCGTAATTCCATCTAGCGTTCGACTCACAACCAAATCCCTCAACAGAAAAGGGGGACGCAACTGATTTATAAAACTTCTAGCGTGAGAAGTATGACATTTAAATTTAATTAAAAAGGCAAAAGATTGAATTCCCTCAGTAAATCGAACTAATTTTTGAGGTAAACTTGAGTAAATTAACTTATCGCTCGTAATATGCTGACTATCTTCCTTGCCCACAGGTTCACGCAAGATTTGAATTAATGTTATTCTATGTTCCGCTGATGCTGCTTCGGATAAATATTCAATCAGCGTTCCCACAATTTTGCTTTGTATTCCTAAAAGTTTTGCTTCGTCCCTTGAAAAACTAGGCCAAAAGCCATCATATGAAGATAAACCAAAACCATATTTATTTTCATTTTCATTGTTTTCTCCAAAAGGGTTCAAACTGTTGGACTCCTCTTCTCCTTGAACAATATTATTTTTTTTGCAGGTCTCACGAAGTTGCGTATATAGTCGAGTTAAGTCTGCGTTAATAGATTCCGGGCTTTTATTTTTCCATGTTGAAGAAATATTTTGATTTTGATCCAGAATTCCATTCCAAAATCGATGTTGATCTTTTTCAATTTCTGCTAAAGCCCTCAAATCTTGCATAGCTGATTCTGAATCCTCTGAAAGGCCCTCGTAATGCAATGAATCTTCGTTATATGACTGTACTAGTCTAGCCTCTTTGTTAATTGCTGAAATTATTGATTCTAAATTATCAGAAGAATTACAGGAAACTATTTGCAAGCAAGTAACCGTTACAAAACACACAAAAAGTATGCCTGTAAATAATTTATGTTGTTTTAAAAATTTCACCTAATTGAATTATGTTTTGGGAGTGAAAACATATTGAAAATGTGTAAAGTATCTCTCAAATAGATCCCCTTTTCCTTCAATTGAGAACGTTTTTTTATCTACTTTTTTAATAAAGGGAAGGGCTTCCAAATATTGAGTTAATGCTTCCTGCTTTTTACTGTTCAGTTCAATTAAATGGTTTCTTTTTTCGTTAATATCTGATTCTGAAAATTCTTCCTTTGTTCGAACCAAGTACCTACCCGAAAGGATGACTTTGAGCATGACATTTTTTTTGCCCAAGGAATTTCTGTTAACTCTTGGTGCTATATTTTCAGTTAATTCATCAAACTTAAGTTCATCAAACCAAGTATCAGAGACATCCGGATGATTTAAAGAACTTTGTAGCTGATTTAGAAAATCTTGAAGCACCCAACATGAAAAGCTTTTTTGCCTAAAGATTAAATTTCGGTCAAACATCAATTTATTAAGTTTTTCTGTAAAAAGAAATTTCTCTTTCAAGGATTCCTTTTGTTCAACTTCATCGCTTAAATCAGAAGAGGCATTTTGTAATTGAGCCAATTCCCTCTCCAGTTCTTTTTCAGTCGCTTTTTGCTTTAAAATATTAGGTATTGGGAAAAGGCAAATAAGTACAGCTGCCAAAACCAATAGCGGAATTTTCTTCTTAAAACCAAGGCTCGTTAGTTTATTGGCGGGCAACAAATTTAAGGGCCTCTTAAGAGCATGGTTTCCACCAACATTTAAGACAGCTGTAGCGAGTCCGACCGGTTCACCTATCATGAAGGGTAAAAGGGCTCTCATTTCTTGATTAATTCCCTCGTCAATAACCAAACTTTTCAATGGATCAAAATAATCTATATTTAAACTTTGGCTCTGACTAAGGTATTCAGGTAAATTGTTAAGGAGTGCTCCCCTACCGGCAAGAAACATCCGATTGGGGGATTTTCCTTTTTTAAGCCTTTTATAGGTTACGATTGAGCGGGTTATCTCTTGGCTAGCTCTTGTTAAAAATTGTTGTGAACAATTTTCCAATACCTGTACGCTTGGATCATCAGGCGAAAAGGCAACTTCGCCCGAAAAATAACTTTTTTTTATATCTTCAGCTTTTTCAAATAGCGTTCCTAAACTATCCGAAATATTTTGGGTTAATGTATTTCCCCCAATCGCAATACTACGAATCAAAAAGCCTGTAGGGTTAATAAATAATAGATTTGTAGATTTTGCACCAATATTTACAACCAAGGTTTCCTCTTGGTCTAAACCTACACCCGAAGAAATTAGGGCATTATAATCTAGGATGGGAGCGGGTGTTATCTGAATTGGGTTTAATCCAATTTCAACAACTTTCTCGCAAAATGATTCAGCAACTTCTGGTTTGACAGCAAACGCAAGAATCTCTTGCTCTACGCCATCATCATCAATTACTTGATAATCCCAAATTAATTCCGCCAAAGGAAAGGGCATCTTTTGGGATAACTCAAAAGCTACAATTTTTTTCTGTTTTTCCTCGTCCACATGGGGCACACGGATTGTTTTATTTAGAAGCAAACTTCCCGGGAAAATAAATCGAGCATCACCCTTTAATTTTTCGTTTTTACATAACGATTCCAATCCAGCCATTAACGAATCTAGCCAAATTTGATCATTGGAATAATCATAATGTAAGGTATGTAAAGCGACCTGCTTAAGCTTTAATTTAGTACCATCAGAAATAAAAACACTCGCCGAAATGTGAGAAATTCCGCAATTTATAATTACTTCTTTCTTCTCACTCATTAAATAAAATTAGTTTGTTAAGATTAAATTTTGTTAAGATCAGTATCCTGAACTTTTACTTCTCTTTGCCGGACCGGCTCCATCCAAATAATTTGAGCTAATCATATGAGCAGGTAGTAAAATTCCTTCATTTTTAGATGCATTGGATTGTGCCTGTTGTTTAAATTTTTGTAAAATTCTCTCTTCTCTGTATTTATCAAAAAAGATTGAATCCGAAATTTCTAAAGGTATACCATCGTACATAATCTCCACCACATATCCAACCGCGTTTATATAGCTAGATAAAAAACCATCTCGCTCCGCAATGGCGGCAGGGAATAAAAAGTGTGCATATTTTGTAGTTCGATCAAACTTGAGTGTCATATATTCAACTTCTGCACTATAGTATTGGTAAAATTCAGCATCTGGGAGTTTCAGAGTGCGAAGAGTCTTTTTTTGTAGTTCGTTACTAAAACAGAGGGAAAGTTTTATTTTAATATTATCTATATACTCAAGGTTAATAACTTCTTCCTTACTTGCTGGCTTTCTGGATTTAAATTTCTCTGCTAGCGGATGATTAACAAAAGTAAACGGGACGGATGCTTTAACCCATTGGTCGGATTCCTTAGATATGGTTATTTTACCGCCTAATTTGACAAATTGATCCGGTATTGCGGATAAATTAAAACTTAAGAATAAGGATAAGAATAAAAGAGTAACTTTAGATAATGATTTCATATTATGGAATTTTCAGGAATTTGTATTTTGGTATATTGCTATCTTCCCAAATCTTAGATACACTTAACAAGCATAAACTAATGGATTTTAAGATATCTTGCTTACTTTTTATTCGCAATCATGAAGAAAAAATTCTTTTACTTAAGCGAAAAAAATCTCCTAACATGGGTCTTTGGAGTCCTCCTGGTGGGAAATTAACAATGGAAATCGGAGAATCTCCTTTCGAGTGTGCAATTAGGGAGGCAAATGAAGAAACCGGTATGGTTTTAAGTAATGAAGATTTATCATTATTTGGATACGTTTCTGAAAAGGGGTATGAAAATTCCTGCAATTGGCTGATGTTTTTATTCGATTGTAGAAAAATAATTTCTTCTATTCCGAAAGAGTTTGACGAAGGGTTCTTTCATTTTTTTAAGAGGGAAGAAATCGATAATCTTGAAATACCCCATTCAGACCATAAATTAGTTTGGCCTTATTATGACTTAAGAAATAAAGGCTTTTGGGGCATATCGGCAGATTGCTCGGATACTGAATCTCCTAAGATTAAGATTGAAGCCAACCCCATTTAACTAGATAATTTTAAATTCTATTAACTTTTACCCAAATTTTACCACCAATGGAAGGTTTACACCACGACACTATTTTGGAACCTGAGCAAAAAGTCCCCAAATCCAAAACTGACAATCCGGAAAGCCAGAATGCTGAAACGCAGGATTCTGCAATTACCGCTACTAAAGATTTTTCTCAATCGGAAGCCAATATCTCGTTATCTAACGAAGATAAATTTGATCTCTATGAAAAAATGTTACGCATTCGTAGATTTGAAGAACGATCCTTAAGATCATACCAACAAGGCCATATTGGTGGCTTTCTTCATCTTTACATAGGGCAGGAAGCGGTTGCTGTGGGTTCAGTATCCATGCTTGGAAAAGATGATCATATTATTACCGCCTATCGAGATCATGGCCACGCCCTTGCGGTTGGAATGGATTTTGACGAGTGTATGGCTGAGCTTTATGGAAAAAAAACGGGATGCTCCAAAGGTAAAGGTGGTTCTATGCATTTTTTTGCTCCAGATAAAAACTATTGGGGTGGACATGGTATAGTTGGCGGTCAAACACCACTTGGGCTTGGTATTGCCTATGCTCTAAAATACAACAATAAGAAAGGTGCATGCCTTTGCTTCATGGGAGATGGTGCCACAAATCAGGGTCCGTTTTATGAATCTCTTAATCTTGCATCCCTATGGAATTTGCCAGTTATTTATATTATTGAAAATAATGGGTATTCCATGGGTACTGCAGAATCTAGACATTCTGCAGGTGACCCTCTTGCGCGTCGGGGCGATGCCTTTGATATAGATTGGTCCGTTTCCAATGGTCACGATATTTATGAAGTTCGTCAGACGATCGCAGATGCTCTTGCGAATGCACATAATAAATCTCGTCCATCTGTGCTTGAAATCGTTACTTATAGATATCGAGGACATTCAGTTGCCGATCCGGATCAGACATATCGCAGTAAAGAGGAAATTGAGGAATATAAAACAAACAAAGATCCATTAAATTTATTCAGAGACAAACTTCTTAAGGAGGGTAGTATTACAGATGAGGAAATTAAGGAAATTGATGGGAAAGCAAAAGGAGATGCTGATGCATCTGCGGAATTTGCTGATGCGAGCCCGTTTCCAGATCCTATGGAACTCATGGATGATATTTATTGGGAAACGGACAACCCTGCAGAAAAAACTTCATCTGGAACCATGTTCTTTGAAACTCCTTCTTGAAACAACCTATCCATAATTATTAAATGGCAAAAATAACTTACAGGGAAGCACTCAACCAAGCTCTTTCAGAAGAAATTGAAAGAGATAAAAATGTCGTTCTTATGGGCGAAGAAGTAGCTCAATTTAAAGGCTCTTATAAGGTATCTGAGGGCATGCTCGAAAAATTTGGCTCCGATCGGATAATTGATACTCCTATTAGTGAGGCGGCCTTTTCGGGTCTTGCGGTAGGTGCAGCAATGATGGGAATGCGACCCGTCGTTGAATTTATGTTCTGGAGCTTCTGTTATGTTGCCTTTGATCAGATATTTAACAACGCAGCAAGCGTTAGGTATATGTCGGGCGGTTTAATCAATGTACCAATTGTATTTCGCGGACCCGCTAATGGTGGAACTAATGTTGGTGCAACTCATTCCCATACACCGGAAAATTTTGCTGCCAACACTCCTGGGTTAAAAGTTATCTGCCCAGCAACTCCTGCAGATGCTAAAGGCATGTTAAAGTCTGCTATTCGCGATAACGATCCAGTATGCGTTATGGAAAATACCATACTTTACAATATGCAAGATGATGTGCCCGATGATAAAGACTTTTTAATACCACTTGGTAAAGCTAATATCTTAAAGGAAGGAAACGATTTGACAATTATCGCACATGGCAAAGCGGTTCATACATCCCTGGAGGTTGCCCATACTTTAGAGGAAAAGCATAATGTCTCCGTTGAAGTTCTGGACCTTAGATCCATTCGCCCGCTAGATGTAGAAGCCATTATTAAAACGGTAAAGAAAACCAATAGAGTTTTACTTGTAGAAGAAAATAAACCTTTCTGCGGAGTGGACTCCCAGATTGCATTTATTATTCAAGATCAAGCATTTGATTATCTAGACGCGCCCATAAAAAGAATTTCTGCCATTGATGCACCGCAAGCTTACAGCAAGGCTCTAGAAAATGTTCAAATACCTGCTCATGATCGAATTTTGGCAAAAGCGATGGAATTAATCTAATATTTATATCAAAAATATGGCTACAATTATTGAAATGCCCAAGTTGAGCGACACCATGTCGGTTGGAACTTTGGTGAAATGGCATAAAAAAACCGGTGATATTGTTAAAAATGGAGACATTCTAGCAGAGGTTGAGACCGATAAAGCCACCATGGATTTAGAAAACTTTGATGATGGTACATTATTAGATATTTTCGTTGAAGAGGGAAATGAAGTCCCAATTGGTAGCCCACTTGCAGCGGTTGGTGAACCCGGAGAAGAGGTTAATGTATCGACCAAAGAAAAAGTTATTCAACCTGAGGTAGACGATCAAGTCATCGGAGAGAATGATGAAAAAAATAAACAAATTCCTACCAAGGAAGAAGAAATTAATATTGATCAGCCTGCCGATGAACCCAAAACCGCAGAAAAATCAAGTGAAGAACAACCAACTAATAGAATTCTAATTTCTCCTCTCGCCAAAAAGATGGCATTGGACATGAATATTGATTTTAAAAACATTAAAGGAACGGGCCCTAATGGTAGAATCACAAAAAAAGATATACTGTCAAATTCAAGTACTGAGCTAAATAAAGATACAGGTCCAGATATCGTACCCACCACAGAAACTTCCCCTTCTCCCAAAACAAATTCCACCGTTTCAACAAAAGATTCCTTGGTCCCTGTTTCAAAAATGCGATCAATTATCGCAAAACGATTATTAGAATCAAAAAATACTATTCCGCATTTTTATCTTCAAAAAGAAATTAACGCCACACCCTTAAAAAATGCAAGAATTGCATTAAATTTAAAATTAACCAAAAAGAACCCTGAGAACTCATCGAAACTAACACTTAATGATATTATATTAAAGGCATGTGCAGAAACCATTCCGCTTGTTCCCGAAATTAATAGTTCATGGGAAGACAAAGGTATCAAGTTTCACAGTGGAGTTCACCTTGCATTTGGAGTTGCAGTAGAAGATGGTTTGCTCACACCAGTTCTACGAAATGCCAATCAATTAGGACTTGAAACACTTTCAATTGAGGCAAAATCTCTGATTTCGAAAGCCCGCTCTAAAAAACTCAATCCGGATGAAATGACCGGTTCGACATTTACTGTTACAAACCTTGGTATGTTCGGTATCGATTTCTTTAGCGGGATCATAAATCCACCAAATGCCGCTATTCTTTCAGTCGGCGGTATTGTTAAAAAGCCAGTTGTCGACTCTATAGGGAACATACAATCAGGTGAAACAATGATGCTTGGTCTAAGTTGTGATCATCGCCTGGTAGATGGTGCTGTCGGAGCTAGTTTTCTACAACTCCTTGCTGAGACTCTTGAAAGTCCAGCATCTATGTTAGTTTGAACTAAAAATACTATTTTGTACGCTCATTTGCGTCGTTGACCAGCCATTCGGAAATTTCTTTTATCTTTGATGAAACTTCGTTTTTAGATTTTTCTAATTCTAAGGCATTCTTTTCGCCACAGCCAAACAAATAATATTTTATTTTAGGCTCAGTTCCACTTGGTCGAATTGCTATCGTAAACCCATTTTCTAACTCGAGCATCAGAAAGTTTTCTTGAGGCAACTCTTCTTCATCCTCATCAATGTAGCCTTTTTCTAAAAAGTCTTTTGATTTAACTATTTTTTGGCCTGCTATACTACTGAGTTTTTTTGTTCTATAAGATGCGGCTAATTTCTTAATTGTTTCATTTCCCTCTGCTCCTTCGAAATACAAATTTTCAGTTTTTTCTTCGTGATATCCATATTTCTTATAAAGATTATCAAGAAATTGAAGTGGTTCTGTTTTGCTTGATTTCAGGAAACCAAAAAGTTCTGCAATTGCTAATGCAGATGCATTTCCATCCTTATCTCTAACAATATCTAATGGTAAATAACCATAACTTTCTTCTGCTCCCAAAATTACATAAGTCGAATATCTAGTTAGTATGTCAATTCGAACAAATAAATCTGTCGCATCAAAATCTAATGCCAACCCCTCCTTTTCTTTAAGTTCTATTAGAGCCTGATCTTCATATTTTCCTAGTTTTTCAGCCATCCATTTAAATCCGGTTGGCGTATTAACACATCTTACGCCAAAACTTTCTGCAATGCGTGAGATCATTGGAGTTGTTACAAATGTTTTTAAAATGGCTACATTATTGGTTCCATCATCGGAAAGAATTTTTTTTCTTTTAGCAACTAGCAATCGATACTCAGCTAACATCGTTGCTACTTGATTTCCCGTTAAACATTGAAATTTTCCGCCTTTTCCGCGAACCGCAACACCTATTCTATCGCAATCCGGATCACTTCCTAAAACTAAGTTAGATTTCGTTTTTTGGGCTACAGAAATTCCCTTTTTCAATGCTTCTGGATTTTCTGGATTGGGCGACTTTACGGTACTAAAATTAGGGTCTTGCTGATTTTGTTCATCAACTACAGCCACTTCTACTCCATGATCCCAAAGTGCCGGTATGGCAGATATTGCACCTGTTCCATGAATAGGTGTGAATACTAGTTTTGGTGCATTTTCTTTTAGGATTTCTGGATCTAAAACAGCATCTTCCAATGCTGCCCGATAAGCTAAATCATCCTCTATGGGTAAAATATTCCACCCAGGTTCCTCTCCTGATGAAGTTAACAATGGTAGTAATTCATTTATAGAAATTTTTTGATACCTCTCAACAACTTCTTGAGCGTGCGGAGGAACTAATTGGGCTCCATCGGCAAAATAAGCCTTAAACCCATTATCATGAGATGGATTATGACTAGCAGTAATTACTACGCCTGCATGTGCGTATTGATGCCTAACCGTAAAACTAAGTTGTGGTGTCGACCGAGGACCATCAAAAACAAGAGCATAACCTCCTAGCTTGGTCCATGCAGACGCAACTAATTCACAAAATTTGCGTGAAAAATGCCTAACATCATGAGCAACCACCAATCGTGGTTGAGATAGAACCCCCTCCTCTGCTAACCATTTTTTAATATGTAGAAACAGTGCTTTAGTAGCTCTTAAAAGCGTTATTTCATTTAAAGTATTACTACCAACAGCTGCGTAATCTGGTGTTTCATTTTGTCGTGTATTCCCTTGCTCAGCTTTAGTTATAATATTTCCAATGGTACGTCCTCGCATTCCACCAGTTCCAAATGCTAGGTTTGTGTAAAACCTATTGTTTAATTCTTCCCAACTTTCCCCCTCTAATAGTTCTTCTAAAGATTTTACAATCCATTCTGGGGTTTCCGCACATTCTAAGAATTCAGAAATATTCTCAATAGAAGAATTATAAAGAAAATTATTTTCTTTGGCTTTATTTAGGGAAAGTAAAAGGGATTCGTTTTTCATTAAAATGAAATGTTAATTAATCTGTTAAATAAAAAATGTAAAAGAACAAAAAGAATATTAATTTATTCAAGAACAGTTTGGTTTGGAAATCTGTAAAGCCTTTCTTCTGATTTTCCGTATCCTAATTCTTTTCTTGCTACGGCATCTTGAAAGTCTGGGTCTCGTCGCAATTTATCCAAAAACTGACGATGATCATTTGCTTCAATTCTTAAATCATCCAATTCTTTTTCTAAAACTGCTTCTCTTGATTTCCAATGAGTAAACTCTTCGTAGGCATGGTTTAATTGAAATAATAAGTATACCGCAGCAAATAATACGATGGATACAATTGCTAAAGTTAATATTTTTTTTGTTACCATTTCTGTTTTGATAACGACAAAGTATAGGATTCTTTATTTTTCCTCAAGGTTCTTTCACTTCATATTGGGTGTGTAAATATCATGAAGTCTAAGTAAACCTAATATTTGATTTGGTGAAGTACTTTTTGTTACCGGTAATACAGAGATTTGTTTTTTTCCACTTTCCATCTTTTTCAAAGCTTCTCCAAGAGATATATCAGGACTTATTGTGTGTGGTTTTTTGTTCATAATTTCTTTAACTGTCATATTTAATAATTCTTTATTTTTTCCTAACGATCTTCTTAAATCACCATCTGTAATAATCCCCAATAAATTAATATTATCAACAATACAGGCTGCACCTAGTGGAAATTTTGTCATTTCTATTACTAGATCACTCACACGAGTTGCTGGGTTGACAAGAGCAACCTTACGAACTGGATGCATAACATCTCGAACATTTAATAATAAATTTCGGCCTAGTTGACCGGCTGGATGTGTTAAGGCATAATCTACTTCTGTAAAGTCCCGTCTTTTCATTAGTGCAGACGCTAATGCATCTCCTAATGCGGCCGATACCATAAAACTTGCTGTCGGAACAATTCCCAAAGGATCTGCTTCTCCCTCTACGGATGAATCTAAATATACATCAACTTTTTTACTTAAAGGTCCATCTGTATTCCCTAAAATTCCTACTATTTTTCCTCCCCTTTTTCGAATAATAGGTTCAAGCGATAACAATTCTGGTGTGCTAGCGCTATTTGAAAGAAAGATTACAGGGTCATTTTTTTGATGTATTCCCAAATCACCATGTACTGCTTCAGAGGCATGTAAAAAAGAAGATGGAGAACCAGTACTACAAAAGGTCGCAGCAATCTTTTTACCTAAATGACCAGATTTTCCTATACCACACACGATTATTTTATTAGTTTTTGTAAAAAGAATATCAACTGCATCCAAGAAATTTTTTCCGAGTTTTTTGGCGGCACGGTTAATAGATTCACTCTCTTTATTTAAAACATTTATCGCATCGTTTAATTCATTTTTCCTCATGTAATTTTGTTTATTTATTTATTAAGGGATTTGTTTGCAGGAAAGTTAACAAAGAATCTTTAAATAAAATAAATCAATTGTCATTAGAATTATTTTTCTCTTTCATCTCATTTTATGTTTCAAGTAACTTTTTCTGAACAAAGCTTAAAAGAACTTAATTTATTAAGCCAAACTGACCAACTTCATTTAATGGATAAATTAAGTTCTCTTACGAGTGAAATATTATCCGGAGAAAATTCCTCCGTTGGTACTTTCTTGAGAAATGGAAAATCTTTTTATCGACTTAGAATAGATGATCTTCGTGTATATTTTGAGAAAGTTGATATTTCTTTACACTGTCATTTTATTTTACAAAAAAATTCTTTAAATGATTTTTTAGTTCGTTGTAAAATGCCTTCTTCAGATGATGCTATATTAGAAAATCATCAAAGTTTTTGGGAGTATTTAGAATCTTTAGCTAAAAAATAAACAACTTGTTAAAAATTTGTTGATTTAAATTGTTTTTTAACAAAAAAAAAAAAAGATTTCTTTTGTTCCCGTTTGTTCTTTTTTTATTAACAAAAAAAATTTTCGTAAAATGTTCTTTTTCAAGTGTTTAAAATGTTGTTGTTCTTTTTTTCCTCTATAATAAAGAATACTTTTTATATTTGTTTAATTATCTTTAATAATTCTAGATTGAAGAATATCTTTTTTTCAGTCAAAAAGATTACCAATGAAATTTAAGATAAATCGAGATCATTTTAGTTCAGGGTTACAATTGGTAACCAGCGTAGTTGGTGCACGAAAAACTATGCCCATACTTCAAAATGTTTTATTAGAAGCAAAAGAGGGCTTAGTGAGGTTAACAACAACCAACCTTGATTTAGGTGCCCGGTGTTCGGTAAAGGCTGATGTAAATGAAGAAGGTTCTATAACTTTGCCCGTGAAAGAAATTGGAAGAATTGTCAGAGAATTAGCGGATATGGAAGTAAGTGTTGAAACATCTGATAATTCGAAAGCAACAATTAGTACCAGAGGTTCTATTTTTAATGTTATTGGTATGGATAGCAAAGAATTCCCGCCATTACCTGAACTGGAAGGTCAAAAAGAATTTTCTTTAGAAAGAAATGAAGTAATATCAATGCTCAAGAGTGTCTCTTATGCTCAATCAGTAAATGAAGAAAGATATATGCTGAAAGGTGTCTTTTTTCAGTTTAGTAAAGAAAAGCTTTCGCTGGTAGCAACTGATGGAAGAAGATTAGCAGTAACAAATCGAGCAATCACAGTTAATGAAGGAGATGGTGGAGAATTTATTCTTCCCTCCTTAACAGTTACAGAAATAGAAAAACTTCCAGATATTGGAAAAGACATTAATATATCATTTACAGACCGACAGGTTGCATTTGAATTAAAAGTAGAAAATTCAGAAGAAGCAAATAATGGTTTTATGGAGTCTGTCTATTTGGTTTCAAAAGTAGTGGAAGGAAAATATCCAAACTACAAACAAGTTATTCCAAAAGATGATTTTAATAGTGCAGAAATTGAACGAGAATTAATGCAAGAATGTGTTCATAGGGCAGCTTTAGTTTCTGATGAAAAGGTTACCTTAAGAATAAAACCAGAAGAAATGGAAATTACCGGACAAAGTGTTGTAGGTGATGCATGTGAATCTATGCCAATTAGTTATAAAGGTGAAGAAGCTGCTGTATCATTTAACCCACGATTTTTATTAGATCCGTTAAAATCAATAACCAAAGATAAAATATCACTCGAATTTAGGGACGATATGAGTCCTGGAGTTTTTAAAGTGAAAGATGAAGAAAAAGATAC